>Ga0209645_1000759_pt1 | contig 16472 bp, 24 predicted proteins | sample ETNvirenome_6_30_FD_184070 | JGI IMG/M metagenome (GOLD analysis project Ga0209645, IMG submission 184070) | Marine viral communities from the Pacific Ocean - ETNP_6_30 (SPAdes) (version 2) | ecosystem: Environmental > Aquatic > Marine > Oceanic | place: Pacific Ocean | collected 2013-06-19
AACAGCAATTTTTTCACGGAGCTCCGCGCGTACTTGGACGAACTGGTCGCCGGGAGCCGCCCCGCTGGTGAACTGATCCGCGCCGCCGCGTCGCGCATGCTTGAGGAGTTTTCGAGCGACGTGATCGTCTGGGACTGGGAGCACTTCGACCGCGTTTGTCGCTGGATCGAGACGCTCGATCTCCCCGATCAAGAAGACGATTCGCGGATGAAACTTCAGCCTTATCAGCTCATGATCGTTGCAAACATCGAGGCCAGACGCTGGCGCGAAAACGGGAAGCGCGCGACCGCTACGCTCTTTTGCGAGATGGCACGCGGCGGCGCGAAAACGATGCTCATGGCGATGATCCTTAGCTATCATCTCGCGCACTCTCGGGCGGAGCTCCAGTACCATCTCGGAGCCCCGACGGCCTCGGGCGCGGGCGAGGACACCGCGAACCTACTCCGCGCGTTTGCGAGGCAGATCGGCGAGCCGCTCAAGCCCGTTGGAAGCGCTGGAAAAGAAGCCGTCCGGAACACCGAGACCGGGTCGACGATCAAGGTTCTCCCAGCCGACGAAGAGAAGTACCACGGCCTGCGCTCGGTGATCTGCGCCATCGACGAGATCGCCCATATCTCAAAGCCGATCATCACTCGCGCCCGAACTGGCGTCGCGAAAACTGGCGGCCAGCTCATCACGTTCTCGACCCCGCACCACGAAAAGGAGACGATTCCGTACTACGCCTGGCGCGACCAAATGGTAGGGGAGCTCGTCGAAGGGCACTCCAAGGACGAGGAGGTGGCCCTGGTCTGGACGATCGACGACGCCGACCCCGTCGACGAGTTCGTTTCGGAAGTCGTTGAGAAGGCGAATCCGGGGCTCGGGGTGACGATCCAGGAGAAGTCGATCCGGGACTCTCATTCGTCGATGGTCGTTTCGGGAACCCCGGCGACTCGAGCCGACTACCAGCGTCAGCACCTTGCGAGCTTTAACGACCTCGGCTCCGGGGGGCTCCTCGACCTCGACGACTGGCGAGCTTGCGACGCGGTCCCCGTGTTTAAGCCGGGGCGGGTGTGGGTGGGTATCGACCTCAGCCGCGGGGCGGCCTGCGACTCGAATCGGACCGACGTTTGCAGCGTGTGCGCCGTCCAGACCGCACCGGACGGGGTGATCCAGGTCAAGGCCCGACACTACATGCCCGAGCACCGCCTCGAGCATTTCGGCCACCGCTCGAAATTACCGCTCGGGGAATGGGCTTCCGAGGGGTACCTCCGTTTATGCCCCGGCCGCGTCATCGATCCCGCAATGATCGAGATGGAGCTCGAGGCGCTCATGAAGGACTACAAGGTTTCAGAAATCGCGTACGACCTTTGGACGTTTTCGCGGGACGTGCTCCACCGCTGGGAGACCGTCAACCGCTGGACGTTGAAGGGCAGGGCTCAGGCCCAGTACGTTGTCCCCGCGACGGAGGGCCTGGTCGACAAGGTCCGCCAGCGAAAAATCGCGCACGGCGGCGATCCTATCCTCGAAAAGTCGATTAAGAACGCCCGCGTCAAGAACTACCAAGGGGGGCGCCGGCCGGACAAAGACCCTAGTCGGTCGATGATAGACCCCTTGATGGCAATGATTTACGCGCTCTCGAGTTGCTTCGAGGAGGGCGGGGACCGCGTTTCGGCGTACGACGCGGACGATATTGGAGTCTGAAATTGAAGGGAACGCACGCATGGAAAAGCACGGATCTGGCCGCTACAGCCTCCCCGGCCTGAAATGGACAGGGGAGAAAGAGGTCATACTTAGAAATAAAAACGGGAAGGAAAAGCGCCGCGTCGTGCTGGTCGCATGGTCTCCGCGGAAGCTCCTGCGGGGGGTTGCCCCTGGTTCGGGGTACTGGTACGAGTGGGGGGTAGACTCGAACGGCAAGCTGTACGAAACGGGGAGGAAAAACGGAGGGCAATGGCAGACATTCAGGGCGCAGTCCCCTAAGGGCAGGCCATACAAGAAAGGGAACTGGAGAGAGCTAGGCCCTGCATCGATCCCCCCTCCCTTGCTTGAATTTGACTGAGCAGGGGCCTATAATTTAAGCAGCGGACTGGCCTACGCTCCCCTCTTGGGGAAAAACAGACTACTTGCGCCCCGGCCTGGGAAGCTAGGTTCCGCCGAGGAGACGAGTCAACGGGGCCGGCTCAGGCATAACGAGCACAAGTCCCTTCGCTGGCAACTTACCAGTGGAGGGCATTTTTTTTAAATATCTTATTTTTCCCCCTTGCATTCCTGCGCTCATGGTATTATGCGACCAGAGCACCGGGGACCCTTACCATTCTGAGATTCTTTCGACGCGCGGGGGAGCAGCGTTCCAAGTCGGGTATTCCGACGTGGTCGCTTTACCGTCCAATCTCAACGATGAACATCGGCAACGGGTCGATCCTCGCGATCCCCGCCGTCGGCCGCTCGATCGAGATCCTCGCCGGCGATGTCTCGCGCGTGCCGCTTTGCATTCACACGAAGAGCGACGGCTCGTATTACGACCGCCCGGACCACCCGCTCCTCACCGTTCTAGGCGACAAGCCCAACGATCTCATTACCTCCGAGTCCTGGCGCGCGAAGGTCGTTCGCGACCTGCTTATCTACGGCCAGCACCTCTCGGTCCTGACGCGCAACGGCCGCGGCGACCTGCTCTCGATCACGCCGGCGGAGGCCGGCACCTGGGGGAAGAACTGGGATCACCAGGCCCAGCGCCTCGACTACCGCGCATTCGGGCGCACGTTCCTCCCCGACGAGGTCCTGCACTTCCGACGTGGGGAGCGCCTCTGGTTCGAGGGCGAGTCGGTCCTCGACCAGCACCGCTCAACCCTTGTCGCGATCGCGGAACAGTACGAAGCGGGGCGGCGCGTTTTCTCAACTGCGCTTCCGAAAATTAAGCTCGAGACCGACGAACCGGTTTCGAGCGAAGGCGTCGCACGCCTGCAAGAGGCCTTCCGATCGACGCACGGCGACGCCAGCTCATTCAACACCCCGATCGTCGTCTCGGGCGGCATGCGCGTCGGCGAGATTGCCCAGCGCCTAGACCAGAACGAATGGAGCGCCGCCATGGAGTTCGCGGTCGCCGATGTCGCGAGGATGTTCGGAATCCCCGTGACTATGATCGACTCGAGCAACTCGCCCACCGCGGAAGACATCTCGAGCTATCTCGAAGCCGGCCTGCGCCCGCTCTTGAACATGATCGCCGGCGAGCTCCGGCTCAAGCTCCTCGAGCCCGGCGAGCGCGTGCACTTCAAGACCGACCACCTCACGCGCGGAACCAGGGCCCAGCAGGCCGCGAGCGAGCGCCAGCTCATCGACGCCGGCATTCAGACCCCGAACGAGGCGCGCGTCTCGCTCGGGATGGCTCCGCTCGACCAGGACGGCATGGACGAAATCGTCATCAGCAAGAACTACCAGCAGATGAGCGAGCCGGCGGCCGACGACGTGGGGAGCGATGCGAGCGGGGGAGACTTCGATGAAGATTGAAATTCGGCGGGCTTCGGTGGCCCCGGAGACCGCGGGCGCCGGGCTCGCTTTTACGGGGATCGCCGTTCCCTACAACGAGTACACCGAGATCCGCGAGCACGGGGTGACCTTCCGCGAGCGCTTCCTGCCTGGGAGTATGGAGGTCCCCGCGAGCGCAATTCTGAAGCTAGGGCATGAGCCGGGGGGGGTGCCCCTGGCGAGAGCCGGCGCGGGCACGATCGAGTTCGACCCGGACGACCCACGCGGGCTTGCGTTTCGCGCGAGTCTTCCCGAGAGCCGGCGTGACATCATTGAAGCGCTCGAGCGGGGGGATCTCTCGGGCGCGGTCTCCGTCGGTTTCTACGACGTTGAAGACGAAAAGCGAATCATGAAATCAGGGCGCGTGGCGTTCACGCGCGATATCAGCCGGGCGAAATTGGATCACCTGGCCATTCTTGACACGGCCCCGGCCTACGCCGGCGCCAAGGGGGAAATTCAGAAATGAATCTCATTGAAGCGCGCGAGCGCGAAACTAAGCTCTTCGCGGAGCTTCAGGCGGTTCTCGACGGGGCGGAGGGGCGCCAGCTCACTCCCGAAGAGTGCGAAAAGGTAGAGAAGATGAATCGGGAGGCCGACGAGGTCCAGGCCCGAATCCGGAGCGCTCAGTCGATCGAGGCCGCTGAAATGCGACTCGGCTCCGCTCGCGGCGGCTGGGACATGCAGAACACCAAGGTCACGAAGACCGCGGAAACCGACTTCCGCGGCTTCGCGCGCGGTGACTATGGGCAGGAATTCCGAGCGCTTCCGGTGACCAGCAGCGATTCCGCTTCGACCACCGATCTCAGCATGTACTCGCAGTTTATCGCGATTATGAATCGGCTTTCGCCGATGCGCCAGATCTGCGCGGTAGACACGTTTGCAACCTCGGATATTCGATACCCGGTCCAGAGTGCGCAAGTACTTGTCAACGACGACACCGCCGAGGGCGCAAATTATGACGGCTTTGAGCCAGAGTTTGGCTCGAAGACTCCAGCCGTTCGTAAGTTTGCCGTCAATACCACTGTCTCCAATGAATCGATTGCGGACTCTGCTTTCGATATTGAATCAATCATCGCGAACCAGCAGGCGGAGGCTCTTGCGTACGCCCAGGATCAAATGTTCCTCATGGGAACGGGCCTGCAGCCTAACCAGAGCGACGACCGCCTTTTCTCCGACTTTTCAAGTAGCGGTGGCGTCCTGAAGACCGCTGGCCAGGCGACCACCTTGAAAATTGCAGAGATGGTCCAGGGCCTCTGCCAGCTCGCCCCGACCGGATACTTCGGTCGACCTGGCGCGTTCGTGGTCGCTTCCGGTCTGATCGACGATCTCCTCGGCGAAGACGACGACAACAATCGTCCGATCCTCCAATCTCAGGCCTCGTCCACCTTCAGCGTCCAGAGCCCGTTCCAGATCTTCGGCCGCCCGGTCTACGTCACCTCCGGCGGCCCGGCGATGACTGCCGGCAATTTCTGCGCGGCATACGTCGCTCAGGGCGCCGCGCGAATCGGCGATGTCGGCGGCGTTCAATTCATGCGAGACCCGTACTCGTCCGCGAGCCAGGGGCTTGTGCAGCTCCTCGCCTCGGTCCGCTCGTCGTTCGCGGTTACCGAGCCTCGGGGAATCGTCACCTATCAGCTCGGCAGCTAAACCCTTCAACCCTTCGCCCCGGAAACGGGGCGCGGGGGTTTTATGCGAATCGTTTCACAAGCCGATCAGCCATTCAGCAAGTCGGAGATAAAAGCCTATCTCCGCCTCTCCGACGACCAGACCGCCGAGGATTCGGTGGTTATGTCCATGGCCGCCTCCGCGGTCGCATGGTACGAGTCCGCGACCGGGGTATTCCTGCGGACGACGATGCTCCAACACACGTTTGCAGAGTCTCCGGTCGCCTTCGTGTACCGCCCGTTTCAGGCCCTCGAGCAGGCCCTCGACTCGAGCGGCCTTGATCGGAAGGCCTCGGTCGAGGTGGACGAGATGGCCGGCGGCGGCGCCGCGCTCACCTGGGACACCACCGAGCTCGGCGAGTTGACTATCAGCGTCAAGGTCGGATACGCGAAGAGGACCGACGTACCGGATACCGCGGCCCAGGCGATTCGCGCGCTGGTCGCCGATATGTACGTCAACCGCGAATACTTGAACGGTAACCGGATGCCCTCGAGCGTTTCCGCGGCGATGCTTCTCGGCGAAAGTAGGCACTCGGTATGAGGCTTACCCCGCGGGGAAAACTGGGGGTCCTATTCACCATCCAGGAGCGGTCGACGACCACGGCGACGGACGGGTCAGTCCGCGAAACCTGGTCGGATTCGTACGAGATTTTCGGGTCGGTAGAGACTCGCGGCGGCGCCGACAAGGGCCCCGCGAACGACCTCATGATCGGCATGGAGCGGCGCGTGGTCGTCGTCGACTACGACGAGGATTTTTCCTGGTCGATCAAGACGCACCGTCTCAAGCACGGCGAGACAGTTTTGAACATCACCGGAGTCTCGGATCCGAACCTTCTGCACTGGAAAATCGAGTTGACGGTTGAGGAGCTTGTGACGTGATCAGTCGCCGCGACCTGAACCGACTGAAGGGGGAAGCCGCGCGGGACACTGCGAAGCGGCTCGCGCTTGCCAACATTACCAACAAGGAAACCGCCGCCGCGCTCCTGGCTGTCGGCGACGATATTCAATACAAGGCGATCCAGAACGCGATAAAGACCGTTCTCTCGGAAGCCCGCCGCGGGTGGCGAGCCGAGATCAAGGGCGCGAAGACTTCCGGCCGAAGGACCTCGTTCCAACGTCGATACGGCGGAATCGGCCTTCGTTCCGCGCTCGCGAAGTCGATCAAGATCCGAAACCCGAAGGGGAAGAGCGCCCAGTCGAGTAGCGGCTGGCTCGTTCTCGCCGGAGGCACCACCAAGCACGGCAAGCGCGGCGAAGCGGTCACCAACGCCGGCCAAGCCGCTTGGCTCGAGTTCGGAACCGACCGGCACGCGCTTCGCCCGACCGGAAAGCCTCACCCTGGCACCAAGCCGCTCATGGACTTCACCGGCCGCCTCCGCCGCATGGAGGGCCGCGCGCGGGCGCTTTTCGAGCGCGCGATCTCGACCGGCATCGCGACTGGTGGAAAGCGGATGAGCACGAAAAGCGCGCGCGCGTTCATGGAGGGCACCAGATGATCCGAGACCTTCGAACGATGATTCAGAACGGAACCGATCTTTCAGAGGTGTCGGTCTCGCCGTACCTCCGGCCAGATACGACGCTCCCCGCGATCGTGTACGAGGTGCAGTCCGAAGAGGTCGAGCGGAACCTGAGCGGGATCACCAGCCTCCGGACGACCCGCCTGAGCATTCGGTGTCTCGACGCATCGTATGCCGGCGCGGAGACTGTTTCGGAGAACGTGGTCGCGGCCCTGGACGGGACGGTCGAGGGCGACGAAATCGTCGGCGTCGACGTGGTTTCGATCCAGCAGGAATTCGAGGAAACGGCGGACTCGAAAAATGTCCCGCTGTACATATTCGAGATCGACGTTTCGGTCTATTGGGAGAAGAGTTAAATGGCTACAGCAAGTTTCGGAACTACCGTTCAGTGGGGGTCGGGGTCCGCGGTTACCGCGGTGCGGTCGGTCGACTTTACCGGGTCGGGGCTGAATCAAGTCGACGTCACCCACCTCGGATCGAGCAAGCGCTCCTTCGTCATGGGCATCGATGAAGCAAGAACCGCCACGGTCGTCTGCACGACGCACCCAGCTAGTTGGACATTCGACAACAACGTTGAAGCCGGCCTTGCGCTGACGATCAACTGGGGCGGAGTTACCGCTTCAAGCGATCTCGGAAACTTCCACCTCACCGACCTTCAGATCGCCGCCGGCATGGACGCCGCGATCGAGTACACGTTTACCTTCTCGGAGGTCTAATGGAAATCACCCCGCCAACCGGCCGCGACTTCATGGACTCGCTCAAGGAATCGGAAGACGATTTCGGGCGGGTCTGTTTCCTCGTTTACCGATGCGCGACCCGTGACGGAGCGAAGGCTTTTCAGAGTGTCTCGGAGGTCCTGGACCTCCCCTACGCGACGCTCCGCCAGCTTGAAGAACAGCTAGTTAAGGCGATGGAGAACCCCGTCCCCGACCCTACGTCGGGCCCCTCGGCGCCATGAGCAAGGCCCTAGGGGTCCCGGTTTCGACCCTGCTCGATTCCCCGTTCTCTGATCTCGTTTTCTGGCAGGAATACGGCGAGAAAATGAAAAGCGCCCAAGAGGAAGTTTCGAAATGGCAAATAGGAAAATCGGCAGCCTCCTGGTCTCCGTCGGCGCCGACACCAAACAGCTAAAAGAGGGCCTCCGCGACGCGGAGCAGCAGGCGTCAAAGTTTGGCCGCACAAGCTCTCGAGTCGCGACTCGGTCCCGAAGCTCGTTCGCCAGTATGGCCGCGGTCGCGGGGACGGCCGCGCTCGGCACGGTCGGCGCCATTGCCGGAGCGGGGCTTGCGGGCGCCGCTATCGTCGGGCGCGCGATCGACGGCATTCCGAGCGTCCGGAAGCAAATGGACCAAATTCGACGCCAGACCGAGCTCGCGACGCTGGGAGCTCGAATCGACGCCGACCCAGCCGCCGCTCAGGCGATGTCAATGCTTAACCCGGTCGAACGATTCGCGGAGCTTTTTCACGAGTTCCAGATGTTTGTAGGAAAGCAAGTTCTCAACGAGGACTCGCTGCTCCGAAGAGTCGCCGATGGAGTAGAGGAGCTCGTCGCCATTCAGAACGCCTTCTTTCAAGACCCCACCGGGTTTTCTGCTAGGTCGGCATCGGACATGGCGTATTCCGCGCAGCCGTATATCGAGACAATTAACACGGTGACCGACGTACTCCCCGGCGCCTTTGAACAATTCTTTAGGAACTGGGATCCGTTCCGGTAGGGGGGGCGATCATGCCGACTGCACAAGTACGAAAAGGCTACCCGCGCGTCACGGTGAGCGACGACGGATCCTCAGTGAAGGAGATCGAGATCGTTTGCCAGGGCTTCGCCAGCGAGGAAGCGGTGGTTACTTACCTCGACGCGAACGGGTACGCGATCGGCGGGGCCACCCAGACCTGGCGCACCGACTCGATCAGCGTTCACCCTTCGCCTCTGAGCCTCCCGAATACGACTCTTGGCGAGACCTCTTCCCCTGGCGTCTTTTACGCTCGGGTGACCCAGTCACTCCGCAACCTTGGCGCGGTGCTTACAAGCTCAACAAATCGCCTACGCGGCGACAAACAGCTCGTCCAGGCGGGCCAGATCCGCATGGCTTCGGTCATGGGGGAGTGGCCCGACACGCTACCGTCCGATCCATGGATCGGGAACAGCGAAACGATCGAATGCGAGATCGCCACAGGCGAACGGCTCGACATTAGCGGGAAGCCTCAGCGCGAGGCGGTCGGGCAGGTCGCGATCACGATCACCGAGCTTCGGGAGGGGGACTGGAGCAACTTCGACATGACCGATCAGGTCGCCGCTCAGGGGACGCGGTGCGGCTCGACTTGCTTCGGATACGACGCGGACACCGTACTTTTCCAGTCGGTTTCCGTGCAGCAGGTCAAGCACTCACTGGCTCGCTGGACGTACAAATTCTTGCACGACTCGAAAAACTTCCTCGACCAGGTCCCGTTCTCGATGCCGCTGACCAATAGCCCGGTGCCAGTAAACGAGACAACCGAGATCATCGCCCAGGACGGGGACACTCCCGCAATCCTAAACCACCATTTTCTCGCCGTATGGTCGTCGCCGTACCGCGTCGGGGACTGGACTCCAACCAGCCTCGACCTCGACGATACGTATTACGCTTCGCTGATCGTGGGAGCAACCGGCCCATGATGCAGCCGAACCGAGTCGGAAAAATCATCGGCACACCCACCGCGATTACCGCGAACAATTACCGCTGGCTCTACACAATTCAGCCGGTGCAGGGCTATCCGGACCTCTCGCTCTCGGACACGGACCCCGATTTCGAAGCCCAAGTAGTCACCGAGACGATACCCGGCCTCAACCTGGGCGAGTTCGGAAACAACGCCAGCAACGTCGGTGGCTACGACGCAGACAATATCCCTAAGTCGTTCACCGTAAACCCGATTTCGGGGTTCGTTTTATACGAGCTTGCCTTCATGGTGTTCGACCAGGCGACCGACGCCGACCCGGAGGTCGGGTGCTACTTTTATGGAATCAACGCGATCGATGGAGGTTGCACATGATCAAGCTAGGGGGCGGGTCCTTCACGCCTGGGGCGATTGAAACCGTATCGACGACCGAGCTCGACACGACCGCAACGTCGGCGACGATGAAGCTCGGAACCCTCGAGGTATCCGGAAGTCTCGCCGGGTCCACATGGTCCTTCACCTTCACCGCGGATCAATCGGGCTCACTGAAGCCTTTCACGCGCTACAACCCCCAAGTCGTCTACAACTCGGGCGAGTCGGTGGAGGTGCGGCTCGAGACGGGGCCCAGAAAAGAGGCAACGGCCGCGGTCGCTCCGCCTTCGGCCACTGTAGTCGCGCAGATCACGGGCGGCACCGGCATCGACACCGCGCCGGCCGACGGGATCACCGACAAGGGGTCGGTTTCCGTCGATACCTCATGGCTTGCGACGCAAATCGCCGCCGCGACGATCACGGTCGCGCCCGAGCCTGGGGCTTCGAACCGCGTCACCACCAACCTCAAAGCATGGTCAAACGCCCAGCAGGAAATGGTCTCGCTTATCGCGGAGACGTTTTATCGCGCATATGGGGGGACGGAGTCCACCGGGTCGGTACTCCTGAAAACTGGGGTCGAAGCCGCCTACAGCTATTACGGTTATACGATCCGCGAAAACGGGGCTAAGCGCTCGCTCCCGTTCAACTCGACCGGGGACTCTTCAGGCATCGCCGTCACGACGAGCGGTCAAATGTACCTCAACCGCGGCGGCAATTTAGACGACGCCGGCGACGGTTATTTGGTCAGCGTTCTATATATCGACAATGAGTGATCCAGTACGACTCAGCTTGCGGGACTGGCTCGCGATCCTCGGGGTCGCCGTGACGCTTCTGCTCGCCGGGTCCGCCTCTTATCTAAGAATCGATCGACAACTCTCCGAGCTCCGCGTTTCGCAGGAATATACCCGCGAGGACGTTCGGGAAATTACCAAGGACATCAAGGCGATCCAGGATCGCCTAATCGGGAGACCAACATGGACCGCAAGCCGCTAATTTTCCTCGCTCTCGCCGTAGTCGCGGGGCTTTCGTTTACGACCCTCGAGGGATGCGACCTGCAGGAGGCAGTCCGCCTGGACACTCCCGAGACCGTTGAGCATTGCCTACAGCTCGAAGGCCGCCAGTCTTTCGCCGACGCCGAAATGATCTGGGACCGGTGGGAGGACTGGGTGAACGTCAACACCCTTGAGCTCGAGATCGCAATTAACAGATCCAGAAAGCGCTTCGATCTTATCCGTGACCTCTTCAGCACCTCGCTCGGGGCGCTGACCGATCACTCCTCAGCGTTCCCCGGCGGTCTCCTGATCACCTCGGCGCTTTCCGGCCTGGGTGGCTTGTTCCTGAACAAGCCCGGCGCAAAGGTCCGCGAGTATAAGGCGCGCGCCGACGGTTTCCGCAAGGGAGTTGAAGAGGAGCGCCGATCGAATGCCGATTCATAATTACCCGCGCACACAGAACGGGGTTTGCGAGGCGTGCGACTGCGCCGACGACCCAGTGAGCGGAAGCTATTTCGGCGAGCTTTCGAGGCTTGACTGCGAGGGCGAAGACTTCATTCGCTGGACAGTCTGCAACGTTCCTGAGGCCTGGCATAATTGGGTACAGGCTGGCCCAGTCAACCAGGGCGGCGCTATTAACGAAATCCCCGGCGGTGAGAGATATAGAATCCTTCCGGGGCAGTCGGATCACCTCGGCGTACCCTCTGATTCCTGCTGGGGATTTACCACCGGCGACGCTAAGAAGAAAGGGTGCTATGAAAACCAGGTCGACTTCGCCGACGTGCTGGACGATTTCGGCTACGCCTCAACCTCGGATGTCCCGGAGAACGGATACGGGAGCGAGTCTGACCCGGTCGGCGCTTGCTGCTCGGACACCGTCGAAGACTACGATTTCGAGCCCCTGGTCCCGAAGCGCTACGTGCTAAAATTTCGCGACCGCGGCCTCAACCTTTCCGGGACGTTCTGGCTGTCTTCCACTGGCAGCCTGAGCACGGGACGCCCGCCGTCGATCGGGGGGTTCAATTCTTCTGCCGGCGCGTTTCCGGGGGACTATTTTTGTTTCGAGTCCGGATTCGATACCGACGCCTTTATCGGGGGGAATCACACGCCTTCGGATTTCGGTGCCAGGGATTGGTATAATTGGAGCCCCGAAGCCACTATCGGTTATGTGGACATCGAGCACGGGATAGACGAGTGCTTTCCCGACGTACCTTCGGAGGCATACCCAACGACCGCGCGCGTGTGGTGGCCATGCAATCAGCTACACGTCGACCACGAGTGGGAAATGGAGTGCGAACTATCCGACTTCGAGACCGTTTCGGGGGGGTGGAAGGCGACCTATGAAAACACCTCCGCGGAGTGGTGCTACGGGGTGGTTACAACGGACTCGGTTTGCACCGATCCGACGGCGGGGGGGCCCACCGGGGTGCAAGCATCGGCCAGCATGGAGACTTCGATAAGTAAGCCCGAGTCCTGGTGCGATTATCAGGACTCCCCGTCGCCGTACGGCTCTTTCACCGTCAAGGTCCCCCGAAACATCACGCAAGTCACCGGCGACGGTCTGAAAGTGTCCGGGACACTCCGGGTCGAAGTTACTTGGCTAAGGGGGAACGATGTAGAGTTCGGGACAGGATGGCCTTGTTCGAGCGGTTCCGATTTTTATTCACCGAATGACCCTTCAAGCCCATTGCAGAACAAAGTAGATACGAACGTCGTCGACGCGGCGTCGTCGGCGGTCCGGCTTTTCTTCGACGCCGACGACATTACCGATATCCCGTACGGACTTGGCCCGACCCAGATTAGTGTCCCGTTCGCGGCTACGAAATCCATCGGCCCAGCGACATGCCAGCCGAATTCTTCCGGCGATTTTTTATGTCACTGGCCCGGCTCGTGTCCCAACGACTCCTCGAGCACCGGAGGGTCGTTCCAATCGGATTATTCTTGCTTTCAGACGCGCTTCGTGATTAAGGATTATAAGCACCGCGCCCTCGGAACCGCGGAGTGCCAGCAGTACTTTAACGCTGTAGACAACGTGCTAATTGCCGTCGATCATGGGCAGAACTTTATCAGGGGCCCGATTGACGATTCTTTCGAGCGAACGTTTCCCGCCAACCCCCTTAATCTTAAAACGTCATCTTTGAAGGGGTATAACGACGCCAACCACGTACCGGAACCCGGGGTGACCTCGTACCACTACGGCTCGTGGGCGGGCCAGCAAGGGTTCCAGAACGACGAATCGCCAGAGCTTTTGGCAGAATGGGATGCCAACGGATGCGATGGCTCCTCGTCGCAACTTAACTACACGACCTTCAAGTACCACGGTGACGGGCGGTCCGGCCCATCAATGCCCTCGGCAGGAAACCCGTACCAGAAATGGTCTGTCCAGGATGAATGTCGATGTGTAAGAGTCGACGGCTCGTACCGCTTCGACTACGCGGGGGGGGTCGCGGATTCATTTGACAGCGCGTTTGGAGGCCGGGCCGAGCCAAGGTCTTATTGGGAAGACAATCACCTCATCCTCGAACCTCACTGGGACTAAAACATGGCGCTCAGAATTAATTGCGAATACGCGAACGTGCGAAAAGTACCAGGGGGGATCCGCATTCACTGCGCCGCCGAAAAGCACGGAGGAACCCCGACGCTGGTGCAATGCAAGAAATGCAAGCATTTCCAGCACACGACCCGGGGGCTCGGCGACAAGGTCGAGCGATTTGCTAGACGCACCGGCATCAAATCACTGGTCGAGAAAGTTTCCAGAAAAACCGGCAAGCCTTGCGGATGCGAAAAGCGTCGCCGCCTGTTGAACGACATGTACCCGAGCCGATATGGTGAGTCTTTTTCTGGAGAGCGCGAAAATGAAAAACCAACCCCCGAGATGGGCCGCGGTGAAAATTGATGGAGTTTGGAGAGCCTGTCCGGGCGATGGGGAACAATGGAAGCTCCGCGACTACGGGGTGAAATTTTCCGCCTCCGACAACGGCCGCCGAATGGCCCGGCTCTTCGCCGCCGGCGAAAATCGGAAGCTCGCCGAAAAGGCTGAAGAACCTGAGGACCCAGCGCCGATAAGGAAAAGTAAGTACGCTCCGAAGAACGTATTTCGTCCGATAATGGGTGGGAGGTTAAACCCTTCCCGCCCCCGACTTGAAGGGTTCAACATGGAAAGAATACCGCTCCGCGACGGGACCAGCATCGACATTTTCGGCGCTGGTCGCTCCAGAACGCAGATTCCGACGATTCTGAAAGACGCTGTTTTCAACTACGCGGTGGTCAATCAGAAGAGCTTCGAGGAGGCCCTGGTCTTGCTCCTCGTTGACGGCTTGGCCTCACAAGGCCCGGAAGCCTTCGATCAGCACCTTCTCGCAGCAGAAGCCCGCAGGATCGACGCAGAAACTCCCCCGATCAAGCTCACGGAGGAGATCTACCGATGACCCGCGACTCAAGCATCCTCGCCCAAGTGGCGATCAAGGCCCTCGCCGGCTCCTGCACCGGCGGCCCCGACCAGCTCCTCGCGATCCTCGAAAAGACCGACAAGGCCGAGCGCACCTGCCGGGCGATCATGGATCTCCATACTCTTCTCGTTCAAGGCGAGCCGTCGCGTGTCGCGGCGGCGGAGCCGGCCGCCGGCAACGCTCTCTCCGGGGGCCGGCTCTACTTGATCGAGGAGATCGAAGAGCGCTCCAAGAACCAAATCCGAGTCCATGCGAAGGCCAGGGGCACCGCTGAAGGCGGTGCGATCTGGTCGGGCGCCGGATGGTACAGCGCGTTCCGCGAGCACGCCGACGCGATCCGCGAGGTCGGGGTCGGGGGCCAGATCGCGCTCATCGAAGTCAAAGACGGGAAATACACCAATCTGGAGGTCGAGCAATGAAAAACCAGCACGACCCCGCGCTAGCGCTTGCTCAGGGGGGGGCCTTGCCGGCTCTTGACAAGCGCGGTACACTCCAGCCTCGTGCTGACGAGCGCGTCACCGCGAGCTCAGGCAGCGAGGCTGAAGGGGAGCCGGCGCGCTTCTACGAGCTCCGGCGCTTGGCCGAGGACTGGCTCGACGCCCTGCGAGACTATTCCAAGCTCACACCAGAAGACAACGAACACCGGGAGCTCCTGATCGGATGGGCTTCCGGGATGTCTCGTGCTGCCATGGAAGACGATATCGCCGAGCTCAAGCTCACGCGGCCGAAGAATTCATGGAAAACGGCCACCCAGTACTTGAGGAAGCGAGCCCGCGACACGCCGCCGGAGCGGGAAGAGGGCTTACCGAAATGGTGGGGGTTCGGTGACGATGTCACGAAGGCGTACGGCTTCCACACGATCGACGACGCTGAAGCCTTCGCAAGAGCCGGCGGGCGAGTGCGAGGCCCTGGCTATCCAGAGCAAGAGCCCGGCCCGGTAGTCACGGACGACTCCGGCCGGCGCTTCGAGCTTCTCGAGGACGACGAGCGCGTCGAGGTCGGGGGCTTGTGCTACTGGGGCGACAAGAGCGAGAGCGGGCGCTTGAGCCGGCGGGTCGGTCGGTTTGCCGGCTCGCTTGCCTCTGCCGCGATCGGGGCGGTTGCCGGCGTTGCGGCCGCGGTCACCACGAACGGGAACGAATGGAGCGGCCCATGAGATTAAATCGAGACCTCAACTCGGAAGAGCTTAAGAACGCCGCACGCGGCGGCCTGATCGCCCTCAAACTCCAGTTTGCGGACATGAAGGACGAAATCGATAAGGCCACTTTCGAGCTTGAAATCCTCATAAACGAATGCGAGACGCTTATCGCGTCTATGGAGGAATCGATCGATGGAATCTGACCTAGTCACTATCCGAGAAGCGATTGAGTATTGCGCAATTCGCGGAGTTAAGCGCTCCAGATATACGTTCTATCGTTGGATCGATGAGGGGAAGATCGAGGCCTATGAGGTTTTCGGTCAGCTCTATCTCTCCCGCCGTGCGCTTAAGAAGTTGATAATTCCCAAGCGCGTCGAAATCAGGGGCAGCTAATGCCTGGAAGAGTACCGCCGTCCGCCCGTCGCGTCCTGGCCGAGTTCGTTGAATCGGTCGGGGCCGACGCGGTGGTACTCATTTGGACGAAAACGCGCCGCGGCTACACCACTACCCACGAAGCGACCTTCGGGAACGAGTACGCCTGCAAGGGCGCTCTCGAGACGGTCCTAGACGACTGGACCTCACCGCTCGAGATCGAGGAGGAAGAGGAGGATCATGGCGATACCGGTTCACAAGGGGAATAGGGGCGAAGTGGAAGCCCGCAAGGTCTTAGAGGCAATGGGCCTCGAGATCCACCGCACCGGGTACGAGGGCAAATTCCGGGGAGCCTCGGACCTGGTGCTTGTTGAAGACGGGGAGTGCAAGCGGGTCGATTTCGAGGTCAAGCGGACCGAGTCGTTTCGGATCAACCAGTACCTCGCCCAAGCGACCGCGTCGGCCCATAAGAGCGGCGGCATTCCGCGCATCCTGTGGCGACGGAACCAAGCCGATTGGGTTTCGATCGGGTGGCTACGGGACGACCTTGACTACGCGCGGGCCATCCTGAAGCAATGAAGCGAGGCGGCACATGGCACAAGGTATCGAAGGCCTATCGCCTAGCTCACCCGTACTGCGAGCGGTGCGGCGCACTCTCTGAAGAGGTGCATCATCTCATTCCATGGCGGCGAAACGACCGGGCCACCCGCTATGACTGGTCCAACCTGCAGGCCTTATGCAAGCGGTGCCACTGCGAAATCGAGGGTCGGACACCCCCCCCGGATACGGACGAAAACAATGCAGCCCGATAC
>Ga0209645_1000760_pt1 | contig 16470 bp, 13 predicted proteins | sample ETNvirenome_6_30_FD_184070 | JGI IMG/M metagenome (GOLD analysis project Ga0209645, IMG submission 184070) | Marine viral communities from the Pacific Ocean - ETNP_6_30 (SPAdes) (version 2) | ecosystem: Environmental > Aquatic > Marine > Oceanic | place: Pacific Ocean | collected 2013-06-19
ATAGCCAGTTATCGAATGTTACAGACGTAATTGAATAAAGGTAAACTATGACAAGTGAAATAAAAGTAGATACTATTAGCGAACAGACATCCGCGAACGGTGTAACCATTGATGGTCTAACCATTAAAGACGGTAACATTATCGGGGACGTTGCATTAGCTGGTACTACACCTACATTCACAATCGGCGATGGTGGTGCTGAAGATGCGGCTCTTATCTTTGATGGTAATGCAGTTGATTACTACATAGCACTTGACGACTCAGCAGATAACTTGATTATCGGATCGGGGTCAACAGTTGGCAGTAATAGTTTAATAACTATAGACTCTAATGGGGATTTAGATTTTGATGTTTCTGGAAATATAAAACTTGATGCTGATGATGCTGGTGAAATTAGGTTTTTGGATGGAGGCACACAATATGCAGCCATTAAAAAAGACGGTAATAACGCATTGTTTCAATCCATTGTTGCGGATGGCGATTTTGTAATTCAAGGAATTGATAGCTCATCGTTCATCTCAGCCCTTACCCTTGATATGTCTGAAGCGGGAGCAGCTACGTTTAATTCTACAGTTACTGGAACACAGTTTTTAGGTGATGTAGTTAATGGCCACACCGCAGAAACAAGTATTGCAAGTGATGATCTTATTGCAGTTTACGATACGTCAGCAAGTGCAATTAGAAAAGCAACTATTGCTAACGCGGCTTTAGCTGGACCGACTGGACCAACAGGACCTACGGGCCCAGGTGGACCTACGGGCCCAGGTGGACCTCCAGGACCAAGTGGTGGAACAGGACCTACCGGACCCGATGGACCCGATGGACCTCCAGGACCAAGTGGTGGAACAGGACCTACCGGACCCGCTGGACCTCCAGGACCTTCAGGTGGCACAGGACCCGCTGGACCGACAGGACCAAGCGGTGGCACTGGACCGACAGGACCCACTGGCCCTACTGGCCCTACCGGACCCGCTGGTGGTTTTACAACTGGATCAGATGCACAAGTAAATAGTTTAGGTGTAAACACAGCAGGATCAGGAACCGCTGGTGAAATCCGAGCGACCAATAATATTACAGCTTATTATTCCGACTCACGTCTAAAAGATTTTGAAGGCCCAATTGAATCTGCACTAGATAAAGTAAAAGCTTTAACAGGTTACTATTTTAAAGAAAATGAATTAGCAAAACAATTTGGATATGATAACGACAAACGTCAAGTAGGTGTTAGTGCTCAAGAAGTGGAAAATGTTTTACCTGAAGTAGTTACTGAAGCACCATTCAATTCTGAATATAAAAGTGTTTGGTATGAAAAACTTGTCCCTCTATTGATAGAAGCAATCAAAGAATTAGACGACAAGATAAAGGATAAATAATGTCATTTGGTTTTACACCCTTTGCGGCTGCACCTTTTTCTAGTCAAGCAGTTGTTGGTACATCAGCGACTATCAACGTAACAGGTGTCTCATTAACTGCTACTGTCAGTAATTCATATACTGTACAAAAGACTCACTTTGTAGACGGCTTCTCTTTAACATCAAATACAGGAACACTAACAACAAAACTTGCTCCAACCATAGCAAGTAATTCTATTACATCAAACGTAGGAACAGTTGGAATAAGTGCTGGACAAACAATTACACTAACAGGCAATGCATTAAACGTTACTTTAGGAGCTGTTGTACCTGAGCTAAATGTAAACGTAACAGGTAACGCTATTACATCAAATGTAGGAACTGCTACTGCAACAGGCACCGCGGTTGCTGCAGTTACAGGAACAAGTTCTACTTTATCAGCAGGAACAGTATCGCCAACTGCTGATGCTAATATTTCAGTTACAGGAACAAGTTCTACTGTAACTTTAGGGTCTGTAGAAGAACTACTTGCTCCAACTATTGCAGGTAATTCTCTTACAGCTTCACTTGGAACAGTAGCCATAGCACTAGATCAAACTATTTCAGTAACAGGAACTTCTTCTACTCTATCTGCAGGAACAGTTGTAGCAAAACTTGCTCCAACCATAGCAAGTAATTCTCTTACGTCAACCGTTGGAACAGCAACCATAGCTTCAGGGGCATCAGTAACTCTATCTGGACTAAGTACAAGTTTATCGCTAAATAGCATAACTCCAAAACTTGCCCCAACTATTGCCGGACAAAGTTTGTCAACAAGCGTAAACAGCGTATCAATCACGCTTTCTCCTACAGCCGCAGTTACAGGAGAAAGTTTAACTTTAACAACAAACCCATTATCTGTCTTTACATGGAGTCAAGTTGATGATACAACTACTGGAGGTGCAACTTGGTCAGACGTATCGACTACAGGATCTGGCGGTAGTAGCTGGTCAGACGTATCAACTACAGGAGCTGGCGGTGCAACTTGGTCAGATGTATCAACTACAGGAGCTGGAGGAGGCTCTTATAGTGAAGTAGATTCAACAACAGGAGCTGGCGGTAGTAGCTGGCAAGAGGTAGCGTAATATGACATCAACATATTCAACCCGTTTAAAAGCGGAACTAATAGGCTCAGGAGAACAAGCAAACGCTTGGGGTAATACAACTAACAACACATTTAGTAGAACATTTGAAGAAGCAATCTCTAATGTATATGAAAAAAGTTTAGGGTCTGTTTCTAGTCCTTACGATTTAACAAACAGTGATGGTCCTGTTACAGAAGCAAACAATGAAATGCGTCAAGCAGCGATTCGTTTTTCTGGGCACACTACAGCTTTTGTAATCAGACAACCACAAGCAAACGTTGGTAATGGTTATGAAAGAATTTATACAATTATAAATGATGGTACTGATAATGGTACTATACAGCTTAAGCTAGGGACAGGAGGTAATACTTCAGATATCATACCTCCAGGAGGCAGAGCTATTCTTGCAACTAACGGTACTGATTGGTACACGATTGCTGGTGGTGGAAGTGTTAGTGGTAGCACATGGAGATCTATAACTGCTTCAACAGATAATGTTTTTAGTGGAGAAAAAATATTTGTAGACACTACATCAAACACTATAACTCTAACTTTGCCAGCTGCTCCCGCAGTTGGAGATGAAATTACATTTCTAGATAAAGCAGATACTTTTGACAGTAATGCACTAACCATAAATCCAAACGGTAAAAAAATATTTGGAGCAACTGCAAATGGAACAGTTTCAACAGAAGGCGCTGCATTTACAGTTGTATTTACAGGAGATACTAACGGCTGGAAACTAACGGAGAAATAATATGGCAACTTATGAATCAAAAAAATATGACACCCCTATATCTGACGCTACTAAAATTGCTGACGGTTCAGTAAACAATACTGAGTTTCAATATATAAACAGTTTATCTTCAAACGCACAAACTCAGATAACTGCTAGACTACCACTTGCTGGTGGAACGATGACCGGGGATTTAAATTTCGGTGATAACGTAGATATTAATTTTGGTGACGGTACAGATTTAAAAATACTTCATGATGGTAGTAACAGTATTATACAAGACGCTGGTACAGGAGATTTAGTTTTAGCTGGGGACAATGTACAAATAACAAACTCAGCACAGTCCGAAAATCAAGCTATATTTACATCAAACGGCGCTGTTGAGCTATACCATAATAATGCAAAAAAAATAGAAACCAGTGCGACGGGGGCGACAGTTACCGGAGAACTTGGAGCAACTGGAAATATTACAGCTAGTGGAAATGTAAACGGCAATGGACAAAACCTTACAAACTTAAATGCAAGTAATTTAGCTTCAGGCACAGTTGCCGATGCTAGAATATCAACTTTAACCGCTAGCAAACTAACAGGAGCTTTACCTGCAATCGATGGGTCAAACTTAACAGGCATTGATTTAGTTCCTAGCGCAGCGGATTCTGTTGGAGCTATAAGAGCTTTTGCTCTTTTTTCTAAAAGCACAGGCACACCAGCAGATACTGTAATAAGTGCTACGACTGAAATTACTCCAGCTACCTATGAAACAGGAAGTTCTTCCTCAGAGTTACAGCTTGCTATTGATCCACCTGTTGGCGCAGCTTGGCTAGGTTTTTACGCAAGTGGTGTACGTTATATAAATGGTAAAACTAGAACTACTGTATCTGGAACATGGAGAGCTCTTACTACAGGTCAGTTTACATCTTCAGATCCTCCAGGACCAGCAGACCCTTCTGCTTCTAGTACAGCTTTCTTAGCTCAAAGAATTTCGTAATGACTTTAATAAAAGCTCAATTTGCTCCGGGAATAGATAAGCAAACTTCTACCTATGGTGCGGAAGGTAAATGGGTTGATTCTAAAAATGTAAGATTTAGAACAGGGCTACCGGAAAAAATTGGTGGTTGGGAAAAAGTAGTTGATAAAAATATTGCAGGAGCGGTTAGAGGAATTAAAGCATGGGTGTCAAACACAGGTGTACGTTACGTAGCTTTAGGAACAGATAGAAAGCTATATGTTTATTCTGAAGGTGTTTTTTATGACATTACTCCAATTAGAAAAACAACTAGTTCTCTTGCAAATCCTTTTACAACAAACGGAACTACAACAGTCACTGTTGCAGACTCTGGACACGGCGCCGTGGTCGGCGATTTTGTAACCTTTGATAGTTATTCAGCTATTGATGGTTTGGACATGAACAATGAATTTGAAGTGACCTCCGTTACTAGTTCTAGTGTATATACAGTTACACATACAAGCGCGGCTAGCGGTTCAACATCAGGTGGTGGTGGAACGGGGAACGCGAATTATCAAATAAATGTTGGAACAAATATATCTACATTTGGTTATGGTTGGGGAGTTGGTGCCTGGAACGTTAGTACTTGGAACACGCCACGTGCCACTTCAACAGTTGCACTAGAAGCAAGCTATTGGTCACTGGATACTTTTGGTGAAGATCTGTTAGCTATACGTAATAATGATAAGTTGTATCGTTGGGATTTATCAGCTGGTACTGGAACGCGGGCCGCGGCTGTTGCTGGAGCTCCAGAAACAAATAGATTTTGTTTAGTGTCTTCTCCTGACAGACATATATTTTTATTCGGAACAGAAGTAACCATTGGAGATAGTACCTCACAAGATGATTTATTTTTAAGATTTTCTTCACAAGAAGATTTTAGTACATGGGCTCCCTTAGCGGGCAATAGTGCTGGTACTTTTAGAATACAAGATGGTTCAAAAATTGTATCAGCAATTAGATCTAGGGGATCTATTTTAGTATGGACAGATACGGCATTGCACTCATTAAATAATATTGGACCACCTTTTATATTTGGATTAAATCAAATAGGTGCAAACTGTGGGTCGGTGTCGCCTAATTCAGTTGTGGATGTTAATGGTGTTTCTTTTTGGATGTCGCAAACAGCTTTCTATATGTTTGATGGTGCGATTAAAAAACTACCTTGTACTGTTCAAGATTTTGTATTTGATGATATTGATGAAGTTGCTCAAGGACAAGTAGCAGCAGCAGTAAATACTGATTTTAATGAAGTAACTTGGTTTTATCCAAGCAATGGTTCTAATTTTTTAGACAAATCAGTAACCTTTAATTATTTAGAAAACGTTTGGTACACTAACGATGGGTTCACAAGAACGGCTTGGATTGATCGTGGTGTTTACGGAGCACCTTATGCACCTAAATATAATCCAACAACTTTGCCAGACAATGAAACTATTTTGGGAGTGACTGCAGGATCAAGTTTACTGTATGCTCATGAAATTGGAGCAAATGATGATGGAGCAATAATGCCTAGTGAAATAACAAGCGGTGATTTTGATATTCAAGAAGGAGATGAAATATTTTTATGTTCTCGTGTCATACCTGACTTTAAAACTCTTACAGGAAACGCTGATGTTAGAGTGCAGTTCGCTAATTACCCAACAAGCACAAATAAAAGAACATTTACATCTACAGTAGAAGGTACAACAACGTTCTTTTCCACTAGAGGAAGAGGTCGTCAAGCTAATATTAAAATTAGTACAGACGCAGTTAATGACAATTGGAGATTTGGGACTATGCGAATGGACATTAAACCGGATGGAAGAAGATAATGGCAAGAATTAATATTACAAGACTACCGTTGCCGCAAGATACTTTTGATAGACAACAACAGGATATTCTTATTCGTGAATTAGAAAACATCATACAGCAATTAAACTTTACCTATCAACAAGATTTACGTGAAGAATTAACAGCAAGGACTTGGTTTCTGTAATGAGTGATATTTATAAAAATAGAAGTGTAGATTTAACAACAACTGATGTAACTACAGTATATACAGTTCCAACTGCTAATGCTACTACAGTTCCGCCACAAAAACCTGTTCAAGCAATTATTAAATCTATTCGTGTATGCAATGACTCAGGAGGAGCGGTTACAATAACATTAGTCAATACAGATGCTAGTGCTGGAGGAGATATTAAAATAGTTAACGCTTTGTCGGTGGCTTCAAACTCTGCAGTAGAAATACTAGATCAACCAATGGTTGTTGAAGATAGTGACGTTATAAAAGCAACAGCTAGTGGAGCTAACGCACTACATGTAATATTATCAGTATTGGAGATAACATAATGAAAAAAATACAGGACGCTAAAGTCATAGGCCATCAAGAAATAGAGGGTAAAAAAGTACCTGTTCTACAGCCTGAAGTACATCAACGAATCTATTGCAAAAACTGCGAGAATGAGGTAGATTCTGAGGAACAGGCAACAGGCACCTGCTCAGATTGCGGAGAAGACTGGTCCGTACACAAAGCCAAAGATATTCGTGTAAAAGTAATTCAGATACCGATAGGTTCTGGAACCGGAGAATAAATGGGCATACTAGATAAATTAACAAAAGTACTTAGAAAAGTAACACCTAAAGAAATAGCACCAGCTCTTCCTTTTTTAGCTACCCTAGTTCCAGGATTAGGTTTAGCTGGAACCGGCGTGTTTGGGCAATATGTTTTACCACAATTATTAACAGCAGCAGGTTCGGCTCGAGAATCGGGAGACATAAGTTTAATGAACCAGTTAATGACACTTGGTGCAAGTTACGCAGCAGGTCCTGGAGGATCAAAAGCTAGTGAACTTCAAGACGCTTTTGCTAAAAAAGCTCCTCAGACTGAAATGATTAATGCGTCTAGAAGTGCTAGAGGAGCATCGTCTTTAGGACAAGTATCAAAGCCAACTTTAGCAGCAATTGATCCAGCTGCTTACGCTAGATCAAAGCCAGATTTATTTAAACAGTTTAAATTAGATAACCCAAATATTAAAAATAGTCTTAAAGGAAACCTAAGAGAAAAATTTCTTCAAAACATGAATAAAGGTTTAACTGACCCATTTAGTTTAGAAGGTTTAATGACTTATGGTGGAATAGGTGGATCACAGACAGCGCGTAACTATGCTAGAAGAAAAGAAAATGAGTTTGAGCAAGAAGAAGAAGAGAGAATGGGTAAAATAAGTAGATACAGAGATGCTACTGCAGCGCTTGGTGATTATTTTTTAAACCAAGATTACACGTTAGAAGATATTTATGGTAAAGGCAATGTACCAAGTTTTTTAATGAATAAAGGTGGTAGAGTAGGATTAAAAGGTGGTGGTATGGATATGGGTGGAGTTGACGCTCCTGATCGAGATGGTGATGGTAAACCTGATAGAGAAGCCAATAAAGATTTAGCTGACGCTGCTGCAGCTTCTGCCGCAGCAACAAACGCTTTTAATGCAAGTTTACAAAACAACCCTACAAACAATACAACTTTAGGTTTTGACAACCTGCCGTATGATATACCAGATCTAGATCTAAATGATTACACTCCAGACCCTAATTTTAATTTGAAAGGGTTATTTGATAAAGTTAATCCATTAAAACAAAATTTTACTTTTGGTGACGAAGACGACATTAATTTTGGATACAGTTACAATCCGTTTACAGGAGAAGTTGAACTTAATGCTGGTTTTGAATTTAACCAAGGTGGGCGTGTAGGAATGAACATGGGCGGTGGTTTGGGTAGTATTCCACAAACACCAATAGTGCCACAAGGTATGCAGTTAGACGGTAGAGGCGGAGGATTTATCCCAATGGGAGCACAAGAGAAAAAAGACGATGTGCCAGCAATGTTAGCAAAAAACGAATTTGTAATGACATCAGATGCAGTTAAAGCAGCAGGTGGAGGAAGTGTTGAAAAAGGCGCGCAAAGAATGTATGACTTAATGAATAAATTGGAGGCACAAGTTTAATGGCAACATATGAAGAAATATTAGCCGAGATACAAAAGTCAAGAAAAGAGTTAGATTCTGATTCTATAAAAATTCAAGAACAGTCTCCTGCATATGAGGCTTTAGTAGGTGCATACGCACCTGAGTTAGCTAAACTTGGTCTTACAGAGATTCCTCAACAAGGAGCTTTATTACCAGAAGTAGCTGGACAAACAGACTTACAACGAGAAGCTTTGGAGATGCAAGCCAGACAAGCTGGTTTATTGGGCGCCAATCAAAGCATGGTCTTCGACAGTAAAACAAACACTTTTCAGTTACCTAAAGGTGCTGCAGGTGTAGCTGGCTATCAACAATTCTTAGACAACGCAGCAGCGGCAGCGGCTGGTCAAAAATCTTTAATGTTCAATCCTGATGGGACTCTAGCGGACCCAAGAGGATCAACAGCTTTAGCTAACGCACAAAAAGCTTTTGATGCTCAGCAAGCAGCAGCAGCGGCTGGCCAAGGCGCAGGTGATTCATATTTAAAAGCAGCTGAAGGATACACAGGATCAGGTGCATATAAACAATTTATGTCACCGTATCAGCAAGATGTTATCGATGCGACTATGGCTGACATGCAACAAAAACTAGCTGAACAACAATCACAACTTGGTGCAAGTGCAGGTAATGCTTTTGGTGGTGGACGATTTGGAGTTGCACAAGGACAGCTAGCTTCTTCTGGAGCAATTGGTCAAGCATTGGCCGGAGCTCAATTAAGACAACAAGGTTTTAACACCGCACAACAATTAGCAAACCAAGCATACCAACAACAAATGGGTATGGGTTCTCAAGCAATGCAACAAGCCCAACAAAACGCAGGTCTATACGGAGCAGCTGGACAATCACAAATGGGATTAGCTACAGGGCAACAGCAACAGTTGGCGGCACAGCTACAACAATTAGCAGGTGTTGGACAGCAACAGCAACAGTTGGCTACTTTACAACCACAATTAGCAGCACAACAAATAGGTGCTATTGGTCAAATGGGTGCGCAACAACAAGCTCAAGCACAAACAATTCTAGACACTGCAAGAGCAGCAGCTAGACAAATTGCATACGAGCCACGTGAACGTTTAAGTTTCATGGGGCAACAATTAACAGGATTAAAAGGTGGTTATCCAGGAGCTGTTTACAGTTCTGCACCTGTTGCAGGAACAAGTCCTACCGCAGGTATCTTAGGATTATTAACAGGAGGCGTGGGCCTTGCAACGGGGATCGCGGGTATGATGAATCCTCAAACACCAACTTTTAACTTTGGGAGCTCAGGATCTTAATATGCCACACACACTAAGAAGAAAAATGTTTAAACTAGGTGGAGATGTCAGTAAGTCTCACGGTGTTGGTTTAACATCAGGATTAAAATTTAATAAAGGTGGTAAAGTTGCTCCTGTAGGTAGTGATGTTTATCCAAAAGCTATGGGCCCCGATGGTCAAATGAGAGAAGCACACAATCTTGGAATGCTTCTTGCTCCAGCTGGAGCAATAGCCAGAAGTGGAGCTGGACTTTTATCGAAAGGATTAGGTAAACTAGCGCCTAGTGCTTTAAGCAAGTTTGGGAGCAAAGGCGGAATAGGAGACTTTATTTCTGGAGGACGTTTGTCTGCTAAAGAAGTATTAAAAAGGACAAGAGGAAAAGGATATACTGACGCTGAAAAATATAGGTTGTTTGGAAACCTTGGTTTTGGTCCACAAGGTCGTTTATCTCAAGCTTTAAGAGCGTCTGGAATTATGTCAACTGCAGGTGCTGGACTTGGAGTAACTTCTGCTCTTGCGGATAGATTTGGTTTAATGGAAGAAGGTAACGACGACAGTCGATTAGAGAGTCTTTTTAGAGGCGCTGGTAAAATGGGTCTTGATTATTCTTACCCAGGAATGGCTTATGGTACATACCAGTACTTAATGGGATCTAAAGATGATCCTAAAGACCCTAGTCTTACAAGACTTATTTCAGGAAAAGATGCTAACAAACCTATAGCAAAAGCTACAACTAAAGAACAAATAGAGAGTGAAGAAGAAGCTATGGATAAAATGCAAACTGAAGCTAACAAAAAAGTAGAACAGTATTATCAAATGTTAGGCGGCGGAAGAAAAACTTCAATGATGGATGTAAGTAAAATGCTTTTAGCAGCAGCTCCTTTAGTTGCTGAAGGTGATTATGCTGGAGGTATGAAAGCAGCCGGAGATGTTGCTATTGAAAATGTTGAAATGGATCAAAAAATAGGACAAGAAGCAGCTCTTATGACTATTAAAGAACTGCAACAAACAGAACTAATGAGAGAAGAAGGTATTAATAAACTTATAGCTGCTGGTGAAATAGATTCAGCTAAAGAAGGTAAACGTTTATTTAGTGCAGCAGAACAAACTGGCGGTATAGAAAATGTGCCTCAAGACCTTCCTATGAAAGGCAATAAAGAAGACAGTGATTTAATACAAGCTAACACAGTATACGTTGATTTAAAAAATTATTCTGGAAAACTATTTGTAGCCTATGATGGAAGTAAACAACCTTTCCCTACAAGTGACTATCAGGCCGCATTATCTATTGCGAAAGCTTAGGTCATGGCTATATCAACAGCAATAAAAGCAACAAGAATTTTAAAAAACCTTGGAAAAGGGTCTGATCAAACTGCAGCTGCAGTTGAAGCGGCGGCCGCGCTAAGAGCAAAACAATATATATTTGCAGAAAACAGTTTTGAACCAGCTTTTAAAAGTTTTAATGCTTTAGAAAATGGTTTTGATGATAAGACTGCAGCACTAATAATAAAAAGATTACAGAAAAAAGGTGTTGAGATTGATGATTATGTAACAGGTGTAGACTTATCTAGAGTATTAGGTCTGCCAGACAATGCGGTCAAAGATGCTATAAGAACAGTCAAAAAAGAAAGCCATAAAACTCCAGGTGCTTTTGCTAAATTAAAACAAAAAGAATTATCACAAATAAAAACAAATCAACTTTCTTTTGGAGAAGGTATAGGTTCAACTACATATAAACAACCTTTAACTTTTCATGCAGGCGATTTTGTAAATGCACTTCATAAAATATCTACTTTTAAAAAAACTAGAAGAGTTGCATCAAATAGAAGTGACTTAACTAAAGCGCAATCAGACTGGCACAGACAAGGAGTACAATCTTTTTTTGAAAACTCAAATAACATGGCAAAGCTAGACGGTGTTGTTGCAGGAAACAGAAATAATTTTAATGCAGCACACAAATCAGTGTTAGATGAAATTAAAAATTTTAGTAATAAAACAAAAAGTGTAAACCAGGCTCAAGGCAATACTGCTTATTCTCCAAACTATATAGAAGTTGATCATGTTAAAGGGTTATCTCAAGGTTTTCAACAAATGGGCATACATAAAAAAGACTTTGGTGAATTTTTAATAGCAAATAATAAAGACATAACTAAACTTAAAGATAGGTTTGAATACAAAAAATTATTAAACGAATTTTTATTAGACAAGATAAAACTTAATAACAATGATTTTTTTAACTATAATAATCTTGTTGGTTTATTTGGAGTTAAGAATTTAACTCAACTTCCAAAAAGAATAAATGAAATTAAAAGTGGGGCAGTTACTAAAGGCAATATATTTGACAACCCTTTTGATTCGTTAAGTGGAAGAGCTGTAAGATTAAAAAACCACTCAGATGAATTAAATGATCTTTTATATATAAAAAATCAAAAAACAAGTAAGTCTCAAGTAAAACTGTTTGAAAACAATCAACAGTTATTAAAAGATAAGTATGGAACAAAAATGTATGATGACCGTAAACAGTTTTTTGAAGCCTTAGATTTTAGAATAAATAAGTTAACTAATCAAATAAATAACCATGAAGCCCGTATATTAGACCATGCTAAAAATGTTAAAAAACTTGAAGCAGAAGGTTACACAATGCCTAGTATGACAACAGAAAACATGCCAAGAGGTGTTTTAGCTAGAGAAGGTTTTGATGATGGTGGCACAGTTGGGCTTCCTAGTTTTGATGAGTTGTTAAAAATTAATGAAGAAAAATATGGATTAGTTGGTCAAGATTTAATTAATGAAGCTATAAAAGACTTCTTTAAATCAAGAAACAGATCTGGTTTTGCAAAAGGTGGATCTATCAGAGGAGCAGAGTACGACGCTAGAGCAGACAATGAGGTAGGTATGTTTGAGTCATTGTTAGCGGGCATCGGTGCAGGTATTTTAGATATACCTAGAGGAGCATTTAGTCTTGGAGCAAGTCTCGTGGATCTTGGATTTGGAACTAACAACGCAGCTCAGGTAGAAAAATGGTTTGATGATCTAACTACTTTAGATGAAAAAGCAGAGGCAACCACTGCAGGAAAAATTAGTAGGGTCATGACTAACTTAGGTATACCTGGAACATTTGCTTATAGAACAGCTGCAGCATTATCGAAGAAAGCTCTACTAGCAAAAAAAGCTGGAACGTATTGGAAGCCTACTAAAAACGCTGCAGGAGAATTAGAAAAAACATTAACTAATAAAGGTCGTATGAGAACAACACTACAAGGTGTAGCTGGTGTTGGAGCAAGTGATGCTATTTTTGTAGGAGATGCTGAAAGAGTTGGAACTCTTGGTGATGCGTTTAACATAGGACCAACGCAACTTGTTGAGAACGACGCGAACATTGCAGCGCGGACCGTGATGAATAGAGTTAAGTTTGGTTTAGACTCAGCTATGTTAGGTGGCATTATCGGTGGAACGGGGACCGCGATTGCACAAGCAGTAAAAAGAAGTGACAAGTTAAATCGTAATAATGATTTTATAGATACAATTTTAGAATATACAACTCCACAAGGTAAAAAAACTAAAGAGTTTTTTGAAATGGAACGTGAGATGATTGGTTTAAGATCAGCTGACGTTAATAGAGCACAGGAACTGCACAGGCAGTTAGATAAAAATATAGATGCTTTGTATCCTTTTATGTCAAGAGTAACAGGTTTTGGCGTACAGAAACAAAGAGATGCTATGGTTAAAAAAATAAATGATGCTTTAGTTTCTAGTAAAGATGGGCCTAAGGTAACACCTATTGTAGAAGATGGCGTTACTGTTGGAGCAAACTTTACTCTTGGAGACATGAGTGAAAAAGCTTTACAAGAAGTTAAAAAACTAGGTTTAAAAGACCCTGATGAAGTTATTAGAATAATGCAACAGTCTAGAAAGATTATGGATAATTCTTTTACTGACATAGGAAGTAACATATTTAAATTTGGTAAAACAACTAAAGAAGCATCTGCAGATACATTAGAAAGATTTACAAAATTTAGAAAAGCATTTGAAACTAAATCACTAGACTACATAAATGATACGTATCAAATATTTGGAAACAAAAACAGTGAAGCTCTTAAATCATTTAGACCTACAGAAGAAGCTTTAACAAATGCAAAAGAATTATTTAAACAACTGTCTTTAAAAAGAACAGGTAAAACATTAACAGACGAAGAAGCAGCATTTGAAGTAGAACGTATTTTAGAATCAGCTAGAAAACAAAATAAATTTTTAACAGAAGGTGAAGCTGTTCCTTTAATTAAAGATGAAACTGGGTTTTTAAAAGACATAGCTGTTAAAGATTGGGGCAAAGAATATTTACCTCTTAATAAAGTTGCAGGTGAAGTATCAGAGGATATTTTAGTTAAAGGACTAACACCAAGAAAAATTATAGATGATTTATTTGGCAAAGTAGAAGACCCAAGCGCAACAATATTGTCAAGTTTAAGTGACTTATCTTTAGTAAGACGTAAACATGAATTTTTTGGTGATTTGTTTGATACTATGAACGGAAAACAATTTTTTGCCGATAGAAGAGATGCAGCAAGAGTGTTTGGTGAAAACAATGTAGGTGAAAAATCTATACAAATGTTAGCAACAAATCCAGGTGGTAAATTAAATATAGAAGCAGTAAACCCATTAAATGGTTTGTACACTAGTAAAGGTATTCAAGAAGCTTTAGAGGGTGTTAATAAAGGTTGGTTTAGTTTTACTGAAGGCGACAACATGTTTTCTAGTTTATATAATAATTTTGTATTGTATCCAAAAGCAACATCACAATTAGCTAAAACAGTTTTATCTCCTATTACACACATGCGTAATTTAATTTCTGCAGCTGCCTTTTCTGCTGCAAATGGAATTATACCTTTAATGAATAAAGAAGCTTTAGACGAAGCAATGGGAGCATTTAGACAAGTTGGTTCTAGAGGCAGCGAAGCTTCAAATAGAAGATACCGAGAACTATTAAGACTTGGTGTAGTTAATAAAAACGCTAGGTTAGGTGACCTAGAGGACTTACTTGCCGATGTAGACTTCGGTTCAAAAGCGTCTCAGATTAGAGCTTTAAGATCATTTACAAAAGCTGGAGGTCGAGCAAAAGAATTTGCAACTGATGCATATACTGCTGAGGATGATTTTTGGAAAATATTTACATTTGCATCAGAGCGTTCTCGTATTGACAAAGCTTTGCAAAAAGCAGGTATTGATCGTTCTGCATTTGCAACATCAGCAGACAATGATTTAGGTAGGGCGTTCGGCAGTGTAGACGAATACCTAGACGAAGCAGCTGCAAACATTGTACGTAATAATGTACCTAACTATGATTATGTTTCTAAGTTTGTAAAAGATTTAAGAAGAGCACCTCTTGGTAACTTTGTATCTTTTCCTGCAGAAATTATTAGAACAAGTGTCAATATTTTAGGCAAAGGACTAAAAGAGTTTAACTATATTGACCCTATAACTAAAACAAGACCGTTCAGATCTATTGGCATGCAACGTATGGCTGGATTTGGTGCAACAGCAGTAGCAATACCATACGCAACTGTAGAAGCATTCAAAGCAGCTTACAACGTAAGCGGTGTTGAAATGGACGCGCTTAGAAGATTTGTACCTGATTGGTCTAAAAATTCTACATTGATACCAATTAAAGATGATAATGGAGATTTAAAATATATAGATTTTTCTCACGCTAATGCATACGACACAATGATTAGACCATTTAAAACTATTATGAATGCAGTGGCTGATGGCAGAACAGACAATGACACAATTATGGAAGATTTATTACAAGGTGTGGTTGAGTCTACTACTGAACTTGGTTCGCCGTTTATTAGTGAATCTATATGGACACAATCAATATCTGATGTTTTCTTAAGAGGCGGTCGTACTAAAGATGGTAGAAGATTGTATACAGAGCAAACACCTTTTGGTGATCGTGTAGCTAAAGCTATATACCATATGGCAGAAGCACAACTTCCAGGATCAATTGCACAAGGTAATAGATTACTTAAATCAGTAAACAAAGACCCTGACAAGTATGGAAAGACTTACGATTTTTTAGATGAACTTGGAGGTATTGCAGGATTAAGAGCAGTAGAGATTGATCCGGTAAACTCTATGAAATTTAAAATTGCTGATTTTAGAACTGGTATTAACAATGCTCGTCGTGAATTTACTTCACCATTACTTAGAGGTGGACCAGTCACACCAGAACAAATTGTGGATAGATACAAAATTGCTAATGAAGCTTTATATCAAGTACAAAAAAATATGTCACAAGATTATTATGCAGCTCAGATACTAGGAGCTAATGCTAGATCATTAAATAGGGAGTTTAAAGATAGAGTTTCTAACGCCCAATTAAGATCTATTATTAGAGGTGATTTTAAACCTTTTATACCGTCTGATAATATAAGAAAAGCTTTTAGAGAAAATGCAGAAAAAATAGGCCAACCTGATCCATTTAGAGAAGCTAGAAGCACAATCAATAATATTGCTAGACAGTACAGTAAACTTAAATTATTTGGTGATTTCTTACCTGATGTAAATAACCCTTTTAAAGCATCGACTGTTGGACTACCTAATCTAGGCACAACACAAAACAGTTTACCTTCTCTTAATACTAATATAAATTCAATGACTGGGGGAAGCTCTAACTTAGGATTAAATCAAACTTTACAAAAAGGCCAACAAGTTTTTGGTCCAAACGATACAGTATTTGGGAGCTAATTATGGAAATGGAACCACAAACAGAACGCGAACATATAATATCAATACAAGGACACATAACCGGAGTGAAACGAGAACTAGATAATATAAAACAAGATGTGTCACACGTGCACAAGGACGTAGAGAAATTGGGCGGTAAGATAGACAAAATCTATTGGGTTGTTTTAACTACGGTGGGGGCCGTTGGTTTAATTGTTATTGAGACATTGTTAGGGATGATTAAATGATACCTATAAAAAATATAAACTTTGAC
>Ga0209645_1000763_pt1 | contig 16435 bp, 4 predicted proteins | sample ETNvirenome_6_30_FD_184070 | JGI IMG/M metagenome (GOLD analysis project Ga0209645, IMG submission 184070) | Marine viral communities from the Pacific Ocean - ETNP_6_30 (SPAdes) (version 2) | ecosystem: Environmental > Aquatic > Marine > Oceanic | place: Pacific Ocean | collected 2013-06-19
TTCAAACGGATCACTCACACGATAGGAAATAATGACAATAGATAGAGTCAAATTTCAAGATACAGTTGCGAGTCAACTTCCATCTTTTATAAGAGAAGACTTCCCTCTTCTTTCGGAATTCCTGGAACAGTATTATGTTTCTCAGGAAACTCAAGGTGCCACACTTGATCTGTTGCAGAATATTGACAAGTATGTAGATGTAGATAATCTTACTAACTTAGTTTCTAGTGCAGTTCTTAGAAGAAATATCGATTCCGTAGATACAGATATTGTCGTAGAAGGTGATACTGATGGTTTTGTAGACAAGAATGGTCTCATCAAAATTGGTGATGAGATTATAATGTATGAAACAAAGACTAACACCACATTCCAAAATTGTCATAGAGGATTTAGTGGAATTAGTGCATACACATCTAGTGTCCCAGATAGACTGAAATTTAACAGTGCTACAATTCCTAATGATCACTCTATTGGTGATACAATTGAAAACTTAAATGTTTTATTCTTACAAGAATTCTTTACGAAATTAAAGAGACAAATTAGTCCAGGATTTGGTAATAGAGAACTAAAGACAAATCAAAAGAATTTCATTATCAATAGTGACAGTTTTTATAAGACAAGAGGAACAGACTTATCATATAAAATTCTTTTCAAAGCTCTCTTTGGTGAAACTGTTGATATCATTCGCCCAAGTCAGTTTTTGTTCAGACCTTCTGATGCAACGTATAGTGTAACTCAGGATATTGTTGTAAAGCAAGATGTTGGTGACCCATTAGATCTACAAAGTCTTACCCTTTTCCAGGACTCCACTGGTGCTAGGGGAACGGTAACTCGTGCTGCTCAAGTCCAATATGGTGGTGGTGATTATTACCAACTCAGTATTGATTATGGATATGATAGAGATATCAATACTGATGGATCACTGTATGGTAAGTTTACATCAAATCCCAAAACAAAGATTTTAACACAGGTTGCTGCTGGTTCAACAATCATTGATGTTGATTCGACAGTGAGTTTTCCTGAAACAGGAACACTTGAAATTGTTGATGTCGATAGCAATGTGATATTAATTGGTTATAGTGGAAAAAATGTAAATCAATTTTTAAATGTCGATCCTGTCACAAATACACTGAATGGAAAGACGGATGTAAGACTTAATGATTATGCCCATGCATATGTTGGTATTGGAACTGATGAAGAAATAAGAGTAAAGATTACTTCGACTCTCAAAGAGTTTAGAGCAGAAACAGGTAATTTTAATTATGAAAAAGGCGATAAGGTTAATATTAAGTCTCTTGGTATTGAAGACACTTCAATTAACTCATCAGAGTGGTTAAACAACACTAAGTCTCGTTATGATGTTTTGTCAGTTGCAATATCTGACGTTCTTGAGAATAAGTATTCTATCACCACATATGATACTCACCATTTGAGCCCTGGATACAAAGTTATATTGTCTGATAACTTTAGTGCCAGTGTTGATGCTGTAGTTACAAGAGTTAACTCCAAAAAGAGTTTTATTGTCAAAGCTGATGTTGAATTAGAAATTGATAATACCTGGAAAGTTGAGAATCAGATTCTCAAAACAACATCTCCAGAGTATAATCACCTTGAAAAGTATGTTGCAAACGTACAAGACACATATTCTAACTTTGATGGAGAAGTTATTGTTGCATCAAATTCAATTCCAGTTTACAACAATACACCTCTTGACTCATATGATAAGAAAATAAAATTCTCTGGTTCAGCTTCAACAGCTGGTACAGATATCATTGATTTTGGAACGCCTCATGGTTTTTACACTGGTGATGCTGTTTTCTATTCTCATGGAAGAATTGAAACCACTACGACTTATCCAGATGGAACTTTTACCACGATCACCACAATAAGTCAGTTTGAAGGTTTAGATGAAGCTGTTTATTATGTGAAAAAATACGATGAAACTTCGATAAAATTATCAAGAAGTAGATCTAATTTATTCCAGAACAAATATGTAACTTTCTCTGGAACTGTAACTGATAATGAATTCATTTACTTCAATTTTTATCAAAAACTCCTTGAGCCACAAGGTATCTTTAGACAATTTACAAAAAACGTTGATGAAGGAGCTGGAGAGTTTACAACTCTCCCTGGTTTCAACGGGATGCTCGTCAATGGTGTTGAACTTCTCAACTACAAATCAGATGACTCTATTTTCTATGGACCAATTAGAGAATTAACTGTAACTGGTGGTGGTTCTGGATATGATGTAGTCAACCCTCCAGAGTTTGTCATTAGTGATGCAATAGGTACTGGTGCAACTGGTGTAGTTGCTGTTGAAGGAAGTCTCGAAAGAATCGATATTATTGATAGTGGTTTTGATTTCCAAAATACACCATTAGTCACTATCAGTGGTGGTAATCCCGATAGGGATGCTCAAGCTGTAGTGAACCTTAATGATATCATTTATGAAGTTAATATCAATACAGAAGTCAACGGCAATATTGATCTTTCAACCGATCAAATTGGTTTTAGTTCATTCCATAGATTCAAACAAGATGAGAGAGTAATTTATAATTCAAATGGACTGAGAGCAATTAGTGGATTGTCCACAAATTCTTCCTATTATGTAAATGTTGTTGATAACTTCAATATTACACTTCATAAAAATGAGACTGACTCTAAAGCTGGTATCAACACTGTAGAATTTGATGCATATGGATATGGTATCCAGAGTATTAAGACTGCAGTAAGAAAGAGTACTGTAGGTAGTATTGTTATCACTGATCCTGGTTCTGGGTACAAGAACAAAGAAAGAAAGATTATATCAAGTGGTATTTCAACTGCTAAAGATTGTTTTGAAATCAAAGAACATGGTTACAAAACTGGAGAAGTTATCAGATATACGGCTGGATCAAGTGCAATATCTGGTATCGTAGAATCAAAAGATTACTATGTAAGAAAGATTGATAATAACAAATTCTCATTGAGTGAAGTTGGTGTTGGTGGCACCAGTCCAAAATATTTCTTTGATAGAGACAACATTGTTGACATTAAGAGTGTTGGTGAGGGAACTTTCAACTACAAACCTATTACAGTTAGTGTTAGTGGTGTAACTGGTATCGAACGTTCTGGTCAGAGTTTCCAGTGTCAAGTTCAACCAGTATTCAGGGGAAGTGTTGACTCTATTGATTTAACAAATGAAGGTGTGGGGTATGGATCGTCCGAGATTCTTAATTTTAACAGACAACCTGATTTCTCTTTCAATAGTGGAGATTCAGCCCAAATAGAACCTGTCATTAATGGTGGTAGAATCGTTGATATTGTTATTACTAATCCTGGTAATGGTTATATCTGTCCTCCAAATTTAGTTATCACTGGTCCTGGTAGATTTGCCAGATTGACTCCTATTATTACTAATGGAAGACTGACAGAGGTTAAGATAATTAACTCTGGTTCCGAGTATGTCTTTGGTCAAACTCAAATTGAAGTTCAGGGTCCTGGTAATAATGCTACGGTAGAATTTGACATCAATGAGTGGAATATAAACCTCTTTAGAAGAAACTTTGACTTAATTAATGAAGACGATGGATTCGTAGAAGAAAACATTAGTGGAGATAGTCTCCAATATTGCCATGTTTATCCACCTAGAGTTCTAAGAGAGAACACTTATGTTCTTCTCAATAGTGGTAAAAAATTCTATGGAATACCAGATTTAGAAAGGATTAATGGATTGGAAGTTTCCAATACATCACACTCACCAATTCTTGGATGGGCTTATGATGGTTCACCAATATATGGTCCATATGGTTACACAAATCCAGATGGTGGAATTATTAAACAGATAACGTCTGGATATGAGTTGTCTGTGGACACTACACATAGACCACCGATTGGGATATTCCCTGAAGGTTTCTTTGTTGAAGACTATGAGTTCACTGATGCTGGTGATTTGGATGTCCACAATGGAAGGTTCTGTGTGACCCCAGATTATCCAAATGGGGTCTATGCCTACTTCACCACTTTAAACACCATTGTAGACGGTTCTGGACCGTTTAAAAACTACAAGAGACCAGTATTCCCATATGTCATTGGAAACTCATTCTATGCTAGAAGAAATGAGTTCAATTATAAGAAAACATCCAATCAAGTAGAGTATGATATTCAGTCTGATGATTGGTTTAGAAATACAACAACTTATAATACCAATGATAAATTCAGTGGATATGATTATATCTTTGATTCAAACAAAATCAAGAAACAAACAGTTGACATCACTGGTGTCTCTCTTGGTTCTTTAAGTGAAGTTGGAATCTTTACTGGTGGTCGTGATTACCAAGTCAATGACACATTAGTATTTGAACCCGAACAAGATGGAATAGAAACTAGTGCTCGAGCTAAAGTTTCTCATGTTGAAGGTAAAGAAATAGACACAATATCTGTATCATCAACTGAAATTACAAATATTGAATTTGCCAAATCATCCATCAATAATCAATTTATTGGATTTGCTACTCAACCTCATGGTTTAAAGAATAGAGATGCTGTCAATATTAATAATCTTTCTTCATACTATAAGAATTTTGATAGTAACTACGAAGTTGGTATCAGAAGTGAAACCTTTGTAGTTACATTAGGTATTGCTTCTACGGCTACCACTGGATTTACTACCTATTTCTATGTTTCTGGAGCTCTTAATTATCCACACATAAGACCAAATGATATCTTTGAGATTGATTCTGAGAGAGTAAAGGTTCTGAATATTGACAGTAAAACAGAAAGAATCCGTGTCCTCAGAGCAATAGATGGTACAGTTGGAACTGCTCATTCCAATCGAACCCTTCTTCGTGGAGATTCCAGAAAGTTCACAATTAATGTTGGTTCAATTACTACTGAAAAGTATTTCAACCTTAATGAAGAACTTTACTTTGATCCTTCAGAATCTATTGGTGTTGGTACGGCATCAGGTAATGGTGTTGGTACAGTAGTAACATTTAGAAACCCAGGTGTTGGTGCAACTTCTGTCTTTATCCCAACACAGGCAATTTACTATAAGAATCATGGACTCAAATTCAATGAGAGAGTTGATTACTTCGCCAATAGTGGAACATCTCTTCAAGTGTGGAGTGGATTTACAGCAGCTGGTTATGTCAATCTGACTGACTATGACACTCTGTATGCAACACCTATTACTGAAGATCTTATTGGTATTTCTTCCTTCAAAGTAGGTCTCTCAACTGTTACAGGTAAGTACGTTGGAACTGGAGTCACTAACGGATTACTTTTCTTTAATGGTATTGGATCTGGTGACTATCATAGTTTTAAAACATCCAGAAATAATGTTCTTAGAGGAAGTGCTAACACTAGTGTCGTAACTGTATCTACAGCTTCAACACACGGTATTTTGGTTGATGATAATGTCAGAATGACGGTTAAACCAAATACTGAACAGGTCGTTGATGTAAGATACAATGATTATAATAGGAGAATTGTATTCAACCCAGTTGGTTTTACTTCTGAAAATGTTAATACTCAATCAAATTCAATTACCGTAACGAATCACGATTTTGCCCTTGGTGATAAGGTTATCCATACTGCTGAAAAACCAGCTGGTGGTCTGGTTGATAACAAGATGTACTATATTATTCCATTTGATAAGAACACCATTAAACTTGTTGATGAGAAATTTGAAGTTACTAGAGAGGAACCAAGTTTCATCGGTCTTACTTCAATAGGAAATGGTGGTACAATTTCAAAAATCAATCCTCTTGTAACATCTAGAAAGAACAACAGGCTTAAGTTTGATTTGAGTGATTCTTCACTCTCTTTCCTCTCTAATGGTGCGAGATATCCAGGATTCAAGATGAGGGTTTATCTTGATCAAAAATTCAACAAAGAATTTTCAACAACTGGAAAGAAAGAAGATAAGTCTTTTGAGGTCACAACTTCTGGAGAAGTTGGCATAACTTCAACTGCGAACCTTACCGTTGAATTGAGTGATTATGTTTCTTCTAGGCTCTTCTATAAGTTTGACTCAGTCAATAAGGACTTTAACTTTGAATCAAAGAATGGTATTGTCATTGATGAAGATTCTTTATCACCATTTAATCAAATTAATGTCGAACTGAGTCAATTTGATGGAGAACACAGAGTTAGTGGAGTCGGTTCCACCACATTCTCTTACCAATTACTGAAGGATCCAGAGGCGACACTTTACACAAAATCAAACTCTACTTCTTCTTATATTACTGATTCAAAAAATGCATATGGTGGAATTTCTAAAATTGATTTAACTTATCCTGGTGTCAATTACTCTAAAATACCAAAAATCACTGATGTTATTAGTGGTATTGGTACTGATGCAATTCTCGATTCAAAGAGTACTAGCATTGGTAATATCCTCAGAAATAAGTTTGATTCTGAGAATATTGGATTTGATTATCCAACTGATGAAACTTTAAGACCTGTTGCTAATCTTCCAGAAATTCTGGAAATGCAATCACTGAATTCCTTTGATTCTATTGTAATTAGTTCATTTGGAAAAAATTATCTAAATTCACCAAAACTTGTAGTTATTGATGGTTATACGAACGAAGTTGTTCCTGAAGTTGATCTTAACTATGAACTTGGAGATACTCATGTAACAATTTTGAATAACTCCACTGGAATGTATGAAATTAAACCAACAATCATTCCAACTCAAAACACTAATGGTGTTGGTATTTCTTCACTGACATATAATAACGCTACTAAAATCGCAAGACTCTATCTGAATCAAACTTTTAGTACATCTAGAGAATTCCCATTTGCTGTTGGTGAAAAAATCTTAATTGAAAATATCAATGTTGGAACTGGTTCTTCTGGAGTTGGTTATAATTCTGTAGATCATGGTTACACTCTCTTCCCTGTAACTGCAGTGTTACCACAACTTGGTGGTACTGGTGCATACATTGAATATAGTTTGTCTGATGTACTTGAAGGTACTGAGGTTCCAGGAACAGCTGTTGGAACTGCTGGTAGAGCAATTCCTGAAAAACATTTCCCAATCTTTGATATTTCCTTGAAAACTAATGACTTTTTCATTGGAGAAACAGTAACTACTGGTGAATTTAATGAATTATCTGGTACTGTTGAAGCTTGGAGAAGAGATTTTGAACAACTTAGAGTCAAAACATCTAAGGAGTTCCCAGTAGGATCAGTTGTTAAAGGTGGAAGTTCCAATACTCAAGCCGTAGTTGTTAGTAAGTTTGACTTCACCTCTGAAATTTTGACTGGTGTTGGTGCTACTGTTATTCGTGGATGGCAGAATGATGTTGGATTCTTGAATAATAATCTTCAAGTGATACCAAATAATGAGTACTATCAGAAGTTCTCTTATTCACTTGCTACAAAAGTTGCATATGATGATTGGGAAGAACCAGTAAGTAGTCTCAATCATACTTCTGGTTTTGCTAAGTTTGCTGATTATCAATTAGAAAGTCCAAGAGAAGTCAACGAAACTGACGCTATTGCCAGACCAACTGATTCTAATATTGAAGTTATTGTTGATATCATCGGAACTGGTGATTTAAATTGTGTATATGATTTTGACCTTGTTACTGAAGGAACTCAATTTGTTAATGGTGAAATAGTCTCTGACGAGATTTTCTTTGAAAATCAACTTCTTACTGATTATTTCCAATCAATTGGAAACAGAGTTCTCTCAATTGATGACATTAGTGGATTCTTCTATAGTAATGTAAGAGCTGAACCTTTTGAAGACATATCTTCCTTTGAGATAAACTATATCTTCAATAAAGTATTCACTTTCGCGAGAGATAACATCTATACTGATGAAAGACAGTTCAGCATTGTAAATGTCCTTCAAGAAGGTATAACTGGATATGTCAATGAATATGCTACTTTATCAACATACCCACCACTGGGATTCTACGATTATTTGGCGAGTGGTGATGGATGGGATTTGACATTTAATCCAGTTAAGTTTGAATATAACGCATATGATGTTTCATCTGTATCCATCAGTCTTCTTGATGGTGTGACTGGTATTGGATCTACACAATTAGGAAATATTGTTGACTTTGCCAGTAGTCAAGAAACTATCTCTGGGGCTGAGACAACAATTGCTTCTTTCCCAGTAGCAAATAGGGCAGCTAAAGTCTTAAGTCTGGTTAAGGCTCAGTCTGGTATTAACTCTGGTGAATATCATGCTGTTGAAATGAATGTCATTCATGATGGTACAGATGTATATGCAGTAGAATATGGTGATGTTCACACGAGCCCCACAACAACCTTCAGTGGTTCTCTTGGAACTTATCGTTCTTTCATTGATAGTGGTGTCGTAAAGATTAACTTTATTCCAGATAGTGGTGCTACACATGAGGCTCAGACTTCACTAACTGTATTCTCTGGTATTGGATCAACTGGTGGAACCACTGAGATGAATGTTTGTCAGTTGAGGTCAACTTTTACTGAAATTGCATCATCTGGTTCACCAAGTGCTGTTGCTATTTCAACATTCACTGATCCAACTAGTGCATCATATAACGTAGTTGTTGTCACTGACACAACAAACAATGATTATGAGATATTTGAATGTGTTATGTGCAATTCATCAACGAATCAAACCATTTCCGATTATGCAAATGTCATATCTGGTCCTACCACTCTTGGTACAGTTGGGGTTACATCTGTTGGTTCAAATATCAATTTGACTTACACACCAATTGCAGGTGCTGACATAGAAGTTAGAACTTTTGGTATCGCTATGAAGATCTTTGATAGTAATACAGCACCTAATGAAATTGACAACAAAAATGTTGTAATTTCTTCCAACACTGGCAATTATAGAGGAACAAAACTTGATCTTCTTACACAATTTGGTCTTAAACACGACGGAATTGACATTTTTGAGAGATATTTTGATGGAAGTGACTCTGATGTCGTCAATGTCACTGATGGTACTATCTCAATTCCAAATCATTTCTTTGTAACTGGTGAAAAAGTCCTCTATACACATGCTGGAACTGGAACAACAATGGCTGTTGGTATTGCAACAACCACAATTTCTGGTGTTGGTTCTACCGACAAACTCCCTAATGAACTTTATGTTGTTAAGATCGATGATGCCAGACTGAAGTTTACCGATACGGCAGAAAAGGCTAATAAATTATTAGTCACAGACACAATCGAAATTAATTCTGTCGGTGTTGGTGATTCTCACATATTTACCGCTGTTAATCAAAATGCGAAAGCACTGATAGCTGTTGATAATAGAGTTCAAGCTCCTGTAACTGGAACAGCAGTTACGACAAGTCTAGAACAGGACATAGTATTTGATCAAATCTTCGAGGTCAGTGGTATAACATCATTTGCATCTGAAGATATTATCAAAATTGATGATGAATACTGTATTCTTGAGGCAGTTGGAGTTGCTGGATCAATTAAATTCGGTTGTAGAAGGGCTCAACTTGGTTCAGCTCTTTCAACTCATACAGCTGGTTCTGTTATTACTAAGATTTCTGGCAACTACAACATTGTTGGTAACACAATTAACTTCGCTTCCGCACCTTATGGTCAAACACCACTGAGTACGACGGCTGCAGCTGACCCAGATGAAAGAGATTGGACTGGTATTACTACTAGTTCTAGTTTCCAGGGTAGAACTTTCATGAGAAGGTCCCCTGTAAATGGTGCAAAAGAAACCTATTCAAACAATATTGTCTTTGACGATGTATCTCATCAGTTCAATGGAATCAATACTACTTTCACTTTAAAATATGATGGTAGCAATACTGTTGGTTATTCTACAGACAATGGTATCATTCTTATCAACAATGTTTTCCAAAGTCCTCTAGGGGCTGCGGTTGGTGAGGGAACTTATACCATTGGAGAAAATGCTGGTGTATCAACGGTAAACTTCACTGGTACTAGTATTAATGTCAATGGACATGATCCAAATGATAGTGATATCCCACTTGGTGGATTAATTGTTTCAGCTGGATCAGTCGCTGGATTTGGATATCAACCATTGGTATCGGCTGGTGGTACGGTCACAGTTTCTACGGCTGGTACAATTACCGCTGTGAGTATCGCTAATAGTGGTTCTGGTTATAGAAGTGGAGTACAGGTAGTTAGTGTTGGTGTTCAGACTGCTGGAGAACCAAATCTCACTCCCATTGGAACTGCATCAATCAGTGGTGGTCACATTGTTAGTGTTGCTGTCACCAATTCACAGGTCTTCTACGTTCCAAGAGATGTATCAGATGTTGATTACACATCAACTAGTGGTGTTACAACTGTTACAACATCAACCGCTCATGGTCTTTCACAGGGTGATACAGTTAAACTCTCTGGTATAGCCTTTACATGTAACTACTCTGGTTCTGGTCCTGTCAATATCTCTAACTTTGTCTATGACAATGTTAGTGGTATCGCTACAGTAACAACATCAGCACCACACAATCTCCAGACCAGTGGTCAGAGGAGTCAAGTACTCTTTACTGGTATTGCCATGACATGTAATTTGGATAGTGGAACACACACATATCCAAGAACAACAGATCCATACTATTGTGGATCTCAGGTCACGGCTGTCAATAGTGCTACAGAGTTTGAGACTAACGTTGGTGTTTCTACTGTACCTACTTTCTATCAGTCTGGTGGTATTGCACAACCTGTTATTCTTGCTCCAAGAGCCAATAATAACTCAGCTAGTGGTCAAGACTCAGCTTTCCATGGAACTAGTGTACTGAAAGTCGTTGATTCTACAACATTTATTGTCAATACTGGTGTCTCGACAAGAGATCACTTCTACGCTAGATGTGGTAAGGTCGGAAAACCTTTAGATGTTGTATTCGATGATCCACTTCCATACTTTGATATTCCTGTCAAGTACAGTTCTTCCAGTGTTACTGGAGCTGGAAAGAGTGCATCAGTCAACATTGTTGTTGGTCAGGGATCTAGTGTTATTGATTTTGAGTTTAGATATGGTGGATATGCCTATGGTGAGGGTGAGATATTAACTGTTGATGTTGGGGGAACAACTGGAATACCAACAGATACTTCAGTAACTTTTGAGGAATTCCAAATCTCTATTGATAGAATCTTTACTGATAACTTTGGTGGTTGGTCTGTTGGTCAACTAGAGGTTCTTGATCAATTTGATGATCTGTTTGATGGTTCAACAAGAGACTTTAGATTGAATTTGAGTGGACAACCTGTTTCCATTCAAGCTGGTCCTGGTTCAAAAGTTGAAGTTGATCAAACACTTATCATCTTCATCAATGATGTACTTCAAGAACCTGGTAAAGCTTATGTCTTTAATGGAGGTAGTACTGTTGAATTCTCTGAACCTCCAAAGGTTGGTGATAGTTCTAAGGTTCTTTTCTACAAGGGTAGTGGAGATATTGATGTTGTCTTCACCAATGTCATTGAAACTGTAAAGGTTGGTGACACTCTTAATATTGATAACCTCCCACCAGATCAAGGTCCAATCTTCAATCAAGATGGTAGAACCGTAACAGGAATCAACACTCTTGATTCAGTTGAAACTAATGTATATCGTGGACCTGGAATCTCCAGTGACAGAAGTATATTGAGACCTGTGAAATGGTGTAAACAAACAGTTGATAAGATTATTGATGGGGTAGTTGTTGGTAAGGATAGAATTAGCTATGAGCCTCAAATCTATCCAACTTCTTATTTGATTCAATCTGTTGGAGTCGGTTCTACAGAAGTTTATGTTGATAATCTGAGACCTCTATTCGATTCAAATAATGAATCTCAAGTTAGAGACTTCCAAGATTCTATCACAATTACATCACAAGATAGTATTGTTGGAGCTTCTGGTACGGCTATTGTATCGATCGCTGGAACTATCTCCAGTATTTCAATCACTAATTCTGGTCTTGGATACACTGTAGCACCTACGGTTACAATTGGATCCACACTTGGTGTTTCAACTATCGCAACAGCAACAGCTTCCATTACATCTGGTGTAGTCACCTCCATCACTATAACCAATGGTGGTGTTGGGTATACTGGTTCACAGGTTCCTGTCGTTTTGATTGAATCACCAACAGTTAAAAAGGAAGAAATTAGTGTGTCTTCCTACGGGGGTGATTATGGAACAATTGTTGGTTTTGGAACTACAACTATTGGAAGTCAAAATAGAATAATCTTTGATCTCTTTATCGATCAAGATTCGTTCCTTAGAGATGATGATTATGTGGGAACAGGAATTACTGTCAGTGGAATCTCAACTGGTGACTTCTTCACTACATTCAATACTGGTGTTGGAAGTGGAACGATACAATCTATTTCAAATGATGGTTCAACAATTATTGGCATTACAACCACCTTTGCTGACAACGTCTGGATGGTTACAGATCATCAGACAATCACTACCCAAGTAATTGGTATTGGTGAAACTGTAGTGAGACGAGTATTCTGTAATATTTCTGGAATAAGCACTGTAACCTTCTCATCAATTGATCTTTCATTCGATTCTACATTATTCACTTATGATTCAAGCTTGGTTGAAGTATATACTGGTGGTATCTCATCTTCATTCAGTTTTGGTAAATTTAGTTGGGGAAGAATTGGTTTCAATAGCAGATTGAGCCCTAAAGAGTTTAACTCTTACAACCTTAATGGTTATATTGGAATTTCGACAGCTGGTATCGTCCAAAGAACTAATCCACTGAAGTTTGTCAACTATATTCAAGTTTGATCTAAATAACTAAACGGGAGAATCTATAGGTGTAATGGCCAAACTAGGAATTAGCACAGGGACAACTCCGAATGACGGAACTGGTGACAGTTTGTTATCGGGTGCTGTTAAAATAAACTCCAATTTCGATGAGATCTATACCGCTATCGGTGATGGATCCACATTATCACCCGTCACAAGTATTGTAGCTGGTGATAACATTAGCGTTAGTGGTTCTACTGGAAATGTTACGATTACTGGTATTGGAACGGCAGATATTGATACTGATAAAATAAATGTTAGTGGTATTTCAACCTTTGGAACAGTACAGATTTCTTCTGGTATTGTTACAGCAAAGTCTGGTATTGTAACTTATTATGGTGATGGTTCTGGTTTAACTGGTGTTGCGTCCACTGAATATATCATCACTGGAACTGCTGCAACTTTTAATAATGTAGTAAAAGTTGGAACGGCGGTTACCATAGACGCTACTAGTGGAATTGTTACTGCGACATCATTTTCAGGATCTGGTATAGGTCTTACAGGTCTTCGTGCTGGACAACTCACAGGGTCATTACCTGCAATTGATGGTTCTGCACTTACTGGAGTAACTGCAGTTGGATCTGGAATTGAGGTTAGAGATAGTGGAACTCCAATTGGTGCAGCATCAACGGTTGACTTCGGAACTGGTTTGAGTGTTTCTCCAGTATCTTCTGGTATTGTTACAGTAACTTCTTCTGCTGGTGCTGCTGATACCGCAAATATTAATTCCGATACTTTAGTTGTTACAGGTGTATCTACATTAGGTATCACCAGTGCAACAGATCTTACATTAGAACAACTGAATGTTACTGGTGTTTCTACTTTCAATGGTAACGTTAATTTTGAAGCTGATGCTTTATTTAAAGATCTTCAATCAGCGTACTTTGGTACTCATAATGATTTAAGGATTTGGCATCAAGGTGGGTACTCGATGATTGATGCGAGTACTGGTACTGGAAGCCTTTACATACAAGGTAAGAATATTGATCAATCTGTTGTTATTAGAGCTTTTAATGATGATGCTCTTGTTGCTAATTTTAATGGTTCAGTAGATCTTTATTACGACAACTCCAAGAAATTTGAAACCACTGGCTCTGGTGCTATTGTAACTGGTATTCTTACTGCAACTTCTTTCTCTGGATCAAATACACTTAAAGAAAGATCTACAGTATCTGGTGTCACTACTGCTATTGCTCAACTTGGTATTGGTAATACTGATATTACTGGATTCAAATCTTATGCTCTGATGAAAGTTGGTCTATCTACAGAGGGGTGGTTAAGACTATATACTGATAGCACATCAAGAACAAATGATAGTTCCAGAAGTGTTGGTATTGATCCAACACCTGGGAGCGGGGTGATCGCTGAAGTTGTTACTACTGGAGTTTCAACAACTCAAATTATTTCTCCTTTTGTAATGGGTGGCAATTTAAATGATCCTGCTGACACCACAATTTATGCAGCAGTTACAAACCTCTCTGGGGTTACAACAAGTATTTCTATCAATTTAACACTTCTTCAACTGGAGGCATAAGTAGCAAATGGCAATCACCACAACGACATTTACAAAGTCAGCAGGATGGGGCAGAACTGATGTTCTTGATCAGTTGGAGGAAGCCTTCACTTGGTTGGGATTACACGGAACTCAAATATCAGGATTAGTCACAAGTATTAGTGCATATAATGGTGGTGGAACTGTAGGAACTGCAGGTACTGATTATTATGATGTTCCTATTGCGACAACTACTGGTATTGGAACTGGAGCAACTTTTGATGTTTTCAGAAATAGTGGAAGTATAAATTTAGTTCAGCTCAATCGTCCAGGATATGGATTTACTGATGGTGAGTATGTGACTATATCTGCAGATAATATTGGTGGCACTGGAAATGGTGCAGTAGCGATTGGTATTACTGTATCAGTTGATGGTGGAGCAACTCCTGTTGGATATGGATCAACTAATCAATTTTTTGATAAAGACTATAATCCCTCCAGTGATTCTGATCGCCCTTGGGCTATATTAAAACAAGATTTTGATACGAATAAAAGATTTGGAGTAACATATAGAGGATTTAAAACATTTAGTGACTACCAAATGTCCGTATATGTTGGATCTTCATTCCTTCCTTGGAATGAAAATGACACAACGGACAAACGACACAATTATGGAAATAGTTTTAGAGGAACCCAATATCTTGATATACCTTATATAATGTCAAGTATTGCAAATTCTTTGAATTATAGTGGAAGTGACAGCCAACTTGCCCAAATAGGTGCCCAATATGATGATATGTTCAGATATGCGACAACAAATTCACCAACAACACATGATTTAAAATTAAATATATATCGTTCTTCTATTGACACTAGTTTTGCAGTACTTTCATATAATCAACCATCAATCAGTGGAACAATGAGTGATAGTACTTTTACCACTTTTATTATTCATAATTTTGACTCAGATCTTTGGGATTATGATGATGTATTTTCTGCTGGAATAACACTTGTTGTTGCGGATGTGGTGGCAAATGGTTCAGCTTCAGCTACTGGTCATCTAGGTTTCCGAACGATGTTGGTAGGAAATTGTCATAATTTATCAGAAATATACTATACCACAAGAACCGCAGAAGCAGGTTATGCTCAGATTCGTACTCAAGCCGTTGGGCAGAGGGCACAAAATTATTCAGTAACATCAACTCAAGGAGATTATACATCTACAACTGGATATGGAATAGGAAATTATGATAATCCAGCGATATACAGTGCAGCTACTATCTACTCAAGAGTTAATCAATCAAAAGATAAAGGTGTCATTGACAACACAGATACTCGGGGTAACAGATATCCAATTACATCATATAGATCCGTAATCAAAGGTATTCCAATCAACGGAAATCTAATTCCTTGTCCATATTATCTGCCTGATGACTTTGTATTGATTGACTTTAAACTTGATGCCTCTGGTCAAGACATTAAACAAGGTGACACAGTTACAATCAGTGGTTCTGAAGTTTATACTGTGATTACTGGTTCTTATAATAAGTATAATGAAACTTCAGGTATGCTCTTCTGTGCGAGGACTGTTTGATGGCAAATTTCACTGTTACAAATCCAGATCTAGGGACTGCTGTAGTTGGTTTTGCTTCCACAGTACCATCTTCAGGTAAAACCATTTCAGCATCAGTAGTCAATGATGGATTTTCAGCATACGAGTTTACAGGAGACATAAGTGGATCTAATCCAGATTTTTCAATGTATGTTGGAGATGAACTAACTTTATCCATAAATGCCTCAGGTCATCCTTTTTGGATTCAAACTTCTTCTGGAGCGTATAGTGGCATCACTACTGTCACTGATAATATATCCAATAATGGAACACAGTCGGGTACTTTAACTTGGAATCCCATTTCACCAGGAACTTATTATTATGTTTGTCAATACCACAGTGGTATGAATGGAACAATTACAGTTTCAACTGTAAGTTATACGGTACAAGACAATAGTTCTGATACATCCAATAGAAGTTTTACTGTTGATGAAACAAGACCAGGATGGTTGACAGGAAGAAGACCTTCACAAGGTCAATTATTTCCTCGTGGAATCTATAATAAATAACAAAAAAGTCCAAATAAAATGGCAGCGATAATCACTGATCAACTTCGTATTTTAAATGCTAAGAACTTTGTGGCGGGTGTCCAATCCTC
>Ga0209645_1000764_pt1 | contig 16424 bp, 24 predicted proteins | sample ETNvirenome_6_30_FD_184070 | JGI IMG/M metagenome (GOLD analysis project Ga0209645, IMG submission 184070) | Marine viral communities from the Pacific Ocean - ETNP_6_30 (SPAdes) (version 2) | ecosystem: Environmental > Aquatic > Marine > Oceanic | place: Pacific Ocean | collected 2013-06-19
CCCACAACTGTTCCGGCGACAAAAGCGCGTGAGAGCGGGCTTGCGAGCCCTGCTTGGACGAGGACGCCGCGAAGTCCTTCGATAGTCGGTGGTTCGATTGCCGCCATGTGCTTTTCTTGTTGTCACTCTACAGTTCAGAATTTTAGGCCGGGCCTCGGTTGTTGAGACCACCACCAGCAAAGAAGTTGCGGCCAAGGTTCGTGGGGGCCGTACCTGTGCGCATGACTGCATCTCCAGTGGCGTCTTTAGCGTCGTACATACCACGCGCCATCAGCTGCTCCGTGGTGCCCTTTCCGAGTGGGCGGTTGCTGCGGTCCATCGTCCAGTTGTCGGCGTTCGCTGGACGACGGCCGTGTTGAGCCGAGGCGAAGGGTAGGCGTAGATCGCTAGAGTCCTTACGCGGCGACTGGAAGTTGTACGGAGACAACCAACCCGGAGTGTAGGTGCTATCAACAGTGGGACGCCGATTCATCAGACGTGGGCCTGCAACCTTCCCTTGGTCGACGAGATACTTGAAATGCAGGTCGTCGAAGGTGTTGATCCCCCATGAGTCGATCATCTGGTTGCGCAGCGCAAACTCGTAGTCCGTGTGTGCCTGCTGCAAGCGGCGGTTGACGTAATCTGGGTAGATTTCCATCAACCACTTCATGTTCCCGGGTTGGCGTGGGTCGATGAAAGACTCGACATAATCGTCGAATTTGGCCAACTCCGCCTGGTCCTTCATCGACTTGAGGTAAGCGACCTCGCCGTCCGTGATCGGGTCCGTGCGAATCACACCCGGTTGTTGCCCGGCGGCCGCGCGTTCTTGAATTTCCCTACCGGCTGCATCACGAACCGCCGAGCGCAGCAGGAAATTCTCCTTCTGCTCGCTAGGTGCGGAGTAGGGTACAGGGAGGCCGTCGTAGTTGTTGTAGTAGTACGGGAGTGCATCGCGTCCGGTTTTACCTCCCTCCGGAATAGCATCCCGCCGGTCCATCAGCGCTTCATTATTCCCATCGTTACTCGGAGTAACGTAGTGCTGCCGCGCGTTGAGCTCGCGAGCCGACAACTCCTGACCGAACGCTTGGCCCAGGTCCGGCGCCCCCGAGCGTGCGTTCTTGCCACTCATCCCCATCGTGTTCTGGATGCTAGATCCAGTCCCTTGCATAGCGACTTGTGTCATGGCGTTTCTCTGATGTAAGAGTCAGAAATTTGACCGTTCAGACCGAATTTCAACATTCAGTAAGGATCTGCAACCAGAACCTCCCGGTCCCATCAGTTACTGTGTTACCGTCAATGTCTCGAAGCTCGAGAGTTAGCGTCGGCATGTTCCTCGCATTGAACGTCGCACACGCCAACGCATCCAGTGGGGTAGCGTATGTGAAGAAATTTGGAAAACTCGTAGTCATTGTACTTTGACACACATGGAAGGCACCAGACCAGCTTTGCGCCACATTGTCGCTGGTGATGACTGTGTTGTTGTTTGTGCCCAACTCCTTGATGTATAAGCCAAACACTGAAGGAGGGAGGCCAGAACCGAAGCCGTCCAAATGATAACCCACGAGTTTTACGGCACTCACACGCTTGACGTTTGTGGGAAGCCGCACCACTGTCTCTCCCTTATCTGCTGCTGTTTGCGTTAGCAGGACAAAGACCGGTTGCCATCCCATTCGAGGTAAGTGCTCGCTTTCTGATTTGGAAAAAGGCAAGCGCTCTCAGTGTCTTTTTCCGAGCGCAGAATGACGCAGGTTAATGGGATGGTTGCATCGTACACGGAGCAGGAGGACGTGGACCGTGCTTTCGCTGACTATGATCGCGCTATGCTTACTCTCAATCCTCGCCCGGTATATGCTTCTCGCGATCGTCTTCTTTGCGTCGGCTGTGGTGGTGCTGATTTCACGTACAACGGCCGTGGGTCCAATGAGCCCGGCGCATGTGTGTGCAACCAGTGTGGCGCTGTGCAACCTGGGTCTATCATCTTTGAGCAAATGTTTGGTCGCGTCCTTACTACTCGCACGAGCAATTACAAGCGTATTCATCACTGGCACGAGCGCATTTCTCAACTCATGCTTATGGAGTCTCAGATCCCTGCGGCGCACATGGTGGCTATTGGCGAAAAGCTACTCGACGGCTCAACAACCGTTGTGTCGAAGGACTCTATCCGCGCAGTTCTCCGATCTTTAGGTCTACAGGTTTACATTGAGAAGTGGTTACAGATAATCGAGCGCTGCACAGGTGTATTGCCGCCCTGTCCCGGACCAGTGGTTCTCAACAGGCTTGATACTCTCTTTTTAGATTTACAACGACCCTTCAACGCCCACAAGCTACAGGGGAGGCGCAACTTCCTGAACTACAATTACGTCTTCTGTCGTCTCTTTCAGCGGATGAATTGCACTAAGTTCTGCATGTTCTTCCCTCTAATTCGCTCCAAAGTCAAACTGAAGGCGCTTGATGAGATGTGGAATGCGATGGCTAAGAGCCTGGGGTGGGAGTCGCCTCCTCTGGAGCAAGTGGCAGCATTCTCAGTCCGAGTTGACCAACCTGCTGCTTTGCTACAGCAGCTAAAAGCTCGATGCGCTTGTTTAGCCCCGGCTGTGCCTCGAACAGTCCCAATGAAAACGGCAATCCAAACGTGGGATCGTCGGCGGTCAGCTGCCCACCCATCTGTGAGATCAGCACACCGTTCAGAGCTATCTGAACCAAGGCCTCAAACGTTAGCACTGCGGTTGAAGAGGAAGCGGAATACGCCGGCATGATGGACTCAATTACCGAGCCAGCCACGATACCCACACCCAAGTGGGAAACGGATACTTGAATCGCGCGTGCGGTCGCCATTCGTGCTATACTGTGAGTGCATTAGAATAATCTAAATGGATGTATGTGATTGTATGGTGAGCAGACGCCGTGAGCTGAAACGCATAGAGACTTCATCGAATTTTGGATTCGGTCGTATGGGATTACCGAGTAGTCACCCACGTGGCCGGTCAGCCTACACACCTCTGTATGACCGATCTCGTTTCAAAAGGTTTGACCTCTACGAAATAGACCCTCTATCGTCAATAAAAGCATCTTCTCTTTTCATTGTCAGAGTTTTTAACAGCGGTCGTCTCACATTGCGCAGGTTTGTCGCTGCCCTCAGTTTTGAGGGAGCACGCGCCGGCTACGTATTCAAGATGGGTGCAGAAGGATTGGGGTATTATCGCGATGACTAACCCCGCCGCCCAATGGTTGTCGCTCCACGCTCGGTTGGGAAGTCCCTCCATGGTCGTGGCATGATGTCCTTCACATTCATTAATTCCGTTGCAGACATAGGTGCCGAGCGTGGAGGGATTTGGGCATTACCGAGCTCAGCGGAGCGCCAGTACTCTTCGCTCCCCATATGAAACGGGCCGGGGTCCTCGGCTTTCCACCACCCGAGCATGGAAAGTGGGTCCACCTCAGTATCCGGGCATGTATTCACTGTTAAAACCTCGTTGTCTTCTGTGTAAGCGTTGATAATTTGCGCAAACGCGTCTTTAGTTAGGAAGCTGCCAAAATCTTCCCATAAAGCCTCTAACTGCCGTTGCTGGATACATTTCATCATGAAACAGTAATCGGTATTGCCACGAAGAGTGGGGGTGATCGCCTTTGCATATTGTGTCGTAATGAGCACGAAGAGTCGGTAGTGGCGCCCTGCGACAAATAATTCCATCAGTCCTTCATCATACTTGAGGCGTTGGTCACTGATAACGTCATCCAACAGAATGAAGAATGGAGCCTCTTTATCCTTCTCCTCATCTGTCTTATTCACATCATTCAGTATCTTCTTCTGTCGGCGAAACACCGCTTGTAGGATCTCCGGATCATATTTATTGAAGATGTACTTTTTGGGTACATAATCCTGCCAAAACTTATTGAGTTCGTCGGTCTGACTGATAATTAGTCCAGCTTGAAATTTGTCCTTAAATAGGTACATTATGTTCCTAAAAACCCATGTCTTTCCGGTGCGCCGCTTACCGACTGCAACGATGGTAGCGTCAATCTTCATTTGACTGGGATCGAACTCTTGTAAGTCTGGTAATTGAATGTCCTTGTAAAGATCACTAACCAACACAGGCATAGTTGCATGCTTTCCGTACGCGTCCCCTCCTTTCTCTTTTCCATACTCAACCTCTCTCGGTGTCACACCCTCCCCTTGATCCGTCAGCGATTTCATACGTGGGTTACTGCTGTTGGACTTATGCTCTGCATCCTTCACACCCTCCTTCTTTGGTGCTGTGATTCTCTTTCTCATCAACCTTCTGTCATAGGCTCAGAAAACTGAGCCTCGATGTCGGTGCCACCACACGACGTGACCGCAGCCGGGTCTGTGTATGGCATCGCGAAATCGTACGTGTTGGTCTGGAAACAGGGGACCGCCGTCTTCTGTGCGAGCCTCGACCGTTGGCAGACAACCTGCACGTCCTCGAACGACCAATGGATGCCAAATTTGTCGCCACCGACGCCCGTATAAATCTGGTTGGCGAACATGGTCACTGCAACCACATCACCAGGCTGTACCGTGCCGTTCGGAACGACCGCGCCCTGATGGTCGCACACATTGATCGTGCGTGGGTAGCGTCCGCCGCATCCATCCCACGCAAACTTGGGTGCCGATAATTGCACGCTGTGTCCGGCCAAAGAACCCGTAGCCTTGTCGTACTTGGGGCGCACAGTACGGATCTGCAGCATCTTGCACTCGTCGCGTGAGAGGTTCTTGCGCCCGAGAATCTTCAGCTGGTTTGCCTGCACAAAGTCGAGCAACCGGTCGTCCACAGCCGCCATCAACGCACTAAAGTGCTCGTAGCCGTTGTTGGCAGCCTCGTTGATCTGGCCGTCTGTGAGGTCGAGTGTGAATTTGGCCTTGGTGATTTCTGCGGGTCCCCACATTGTGCCAAAGTTGCCGTCGCCCGTCACACGCGGCCAGTTGGTGACACAAGCGGGACTGACCAGCGCAACTTCCGCAGCCTCCGCACCCACGTACATCTGGATAGTGTGCTTTCCGTGGCGATCGGTGCCGAGCGCGAAATTGATCTCCTCCGACTTCAGCTCCTGATAGTTCACAAACTTCTTCATCGCCATGGAGTAGGAAAGTAGCGCTGGGGTGGGGCTGACGCGCGGCTGCCTAGATACTCATGCCTCAGAAAAAGAACAGCATCCGCAGTAGGCACGAATCCCAAATCTCGCTTATTTGAGGTCAAATGGAGATTTCCGTGTGAGGTCGCAACCTCCTTTATAACAGATGGCTGTTTCTTGAGGAGTCCAACGCGATCGGTCAATGTGCTATTCATACTCGGCGTCCCTTTGCCATAAATTTGCAGACCGACGTCACGGCGCCTTGTTTCTGGCATGTAACAATGTGCGGGCGTCTCACCAGCAACCTCACCGATGAACGGGATTGTGGAGAGGTCGTCTCGGGGCTGTGGCATTGTACACCACCAGTCCATACCGTCGCTAAATTTCACTTGTGTACCACCACGACCCTCGTGACCACCTGGCATGATTCCTCTTACCACCCCCCTAGAAATACTCGAATCCGGCCGCGTGCCAAATCAAAGTACACTTGTCGACCCATGAGTTCTGTCAGAGACAGAGCAAGATCTTTCATGGGCTGTCGCACCTCGTCGTCCATGTAATCCCAGTGAATGCGAGCGCCTGCACGTAGCAGTTCCGCGCTAACTTCGCCAGGCTCTTCTTGGATATTTAAGAGGCGCCATCGACCTGAGCGCCAGTTTGTGAGGTGTTTTCGCATCTCCCTCCTTCTGCAGAAAGTTTGGTGCGCTTTGGTGACGGTTCATCGTCGTCCGCTTCGGGAGAGGGAGGAGATTGCACGAGATCCACTTTGTCCCAGAAGAGATAATTAATATGTGTCGTCATTGAGCTACGTACGATGCGCTCGATTTCTGCCTTCTCCTCGGCGCCCAACACCGGTGGTGCCTTCGCCATTCGTTGCATAGCTGCAAAAAACTTCAAGTAGTGTGGCATCAGCATTTCGTGCAACTCTTTATCGCGCGTAATTCGGTAGATTCTGTAACCTTCTGGCGACCACGAGATGAAGTCGCACCAGTCTCGTTCGGCACATTCGAGACACAGATTGATCTGCAGGTAGTAATGTGCTGGGACTTCTTTGTGGAGACGTGTTCCGTCCTTCTTGCGCCAGTAAGGACACTTGACTTCGAGAAGGCCTTCAGTGCCGATGAGACCGTCGGGGGAGCCAGCGAGCCAGGGTGTGTGTGGGTGCACATGCAAGCCCGTGTTGTTGACCACGTTGCCGGTGTGCGCAGAGTAGGCTAAAATCCCATTCGCCTCATTTTGCGTGCCCCAGCGGGTAGCGTCGTTGCCTGCTCCACAAACGGCACGGAGAAATGCGTTAGCTGACGGTGGCAGTCGTCCGAGAATGTCAGTAAACTCCTTACCGAGGAAGCGCTCGACGCCCATGGCGCGGTTGAACGCTTGCATTCTAGACGTCCATGGACAGAGGCCCAGGGCCGCACCCACGTTGGATGCTGTCAGCTTGCCTTTGCGAGCGGAATGCCACGCAGGAGTGCGCTGCTGTAGGCAAGCACTAGCCATTGCTCAGTGTCAGTATGGTCTTGGAAAATAATCTGATTGTAGTTTTGAGGAGCATATGCCTTGGAATTGGAACGCAAAGCCAGGTCAAAGCGTTCGTGTTGGAGGTGGTGTGGGCACCGTGAGTGAAGCGGCTGAAACTGCTACATGGCCCAATTATGAGGCGACATATTTGGCAAAACGGTTAGGGCATTCACGACCAAAAAATGCCTATGCGAATCGTTACGAGGCTGGTCTTGAAGCAGGACGATTTGGTGATGAAACTGCACGTCAAGTATACCTTGACAAAATAACAAGCAATTACAAAGAGGAGGCGGATGAGTGCTTAAAACAAGAGTTCGTGCAATGGTTGCAAGGGTCTCATGAGGATAATCTTGTACCTCAAGTGTATCCAAATAGACCAGGACAGGCAAAGCGGCGTGCACTAGGCACCACTTACGAGAGTGATGGTAGGAAAGTGGCAGGAGAGCAGTTGAATGAGTGGAAGCCAACCAGGTGGCAGAAGAGTCAATTGACTCATCTTGATGGAGTTCGCCCGTTTCTCCGTGAGAAGATGCAAGAAGCAGAAGAACAAGAGTTCGCATTGAATGTCTTGGCAGAATTCGGACCCAATAACATTGACCAGGCATGGACTTACTTTAAGCATTGGGTTAAGGGTCGACCTATTGGGCCCGAAGAGTGCATCCATCGTGATACTGGCTTAGACTCTGTTGAGCGGTCTACACCAGTCCATATGGTGCCAGTACAGACTGATACAGCTGATGTGGCAGTTGCAGCACAACAGAGAGATACTGTAAAGAACGCTGCTAGGCGCGTGCGATTTGCAAACACTGATGCGGAACACAGCAACCAGGTTAAACAACTTGAGCGTGAAATCAGACAATTGGTGGCTGATGAAGCGGCAGCTGCTCACACTGTTGAGGAAGTGAACAAGGGTTTCATCCGAGGAAACTTAAGAGCATTTCGAGATGCATCAGATATGAGACGGCATGCAAATGAGCCGTCTTATGTGCCTTACGAGACACCAATCGATGAAATTGACGTAGCCGCTGCAATACCAGCGTCTGACCCTGCTGATGATGATCCCTTTTTGAGTGCTAGTGGTTTAGGATTACAACTAGAACCTGCAGCAGTGCCACCTGCTGAATACGAGGACGTTGCAGATCGGTTATTGGTTGGTGCTGAGGAAGAGGCTCAACTTCTGAACCACTTTGAGGGAGGTCATGCTGCAAATGAACCGTTGCATAAAGCCAAACCGCGTAGACCACGCATGACAGGTGATCCTATAGTCTCCAGATTGGAGCCTGAAAACGAATTGGCCATCTTTGATCGAGATTCAGCAGAACTCAGAGCTATGGAGAGAGAACAAGTTGAGAATCGCTTAACAGAGGATAGAGCAAGGAACTGGCATTTAGATAATAGTGTGAACAACTTGTACGATGCCGATAATCTTCAAGCACTTGCAGAAGCTGCAGGTAGCATGCGTAACAATGCACTGCATATTTGGACTGCAGAATGGTTGGAAGACGTTGCAGGACCACGGAGAGATATACACACCTTCCTAAATGATGGAATTGGGAACCTTGACAGAGAACGAGAGGTCCTGCAGAACGCAAGGAATTACCGAACTGCACGACGAAGGCGAGCTAGAATGCCTGGACGAGACCTTGACACAAATAGACACCAGATTCCCACAGACGGTTATACTGGACAAGTTATCAATAACCAACCGCGTCGAGGACGAGGAGCAACTCGCGCGCAACGAGAGTGAGAACACTTTCTAAAATTTATTGCAACTGATAATGTCACAGTTTTTCGAGGCACAGGAACGTTACCGAACGGGTAAATTACTTGCCGAGCCACATGCTTATGTGCGTGACTTGTTGAGGTCCTACGGAGACAAAGGACAGAAAATGAGTCTACCAGACAGGTCATCGAGTGATTACGAACGGGCGTTGCAGTATCGTGTAAAAGAGCTGCAAGATCGAAACCAACTGCGCGCTGAATTGTCACGGACAAAATCTGTATTACATCACATGCAGGTAAAGTATACACATATGCAACAATTCCTTAACAGTCTTGATATTCTAGATGACCAGGAAGAAGATGCTCCCGATCGTGCTCGGGACAGTGGCGGTCACGATGGCCGTCACAGCGGGCGTGGTGTACTGCCTCCCGCGAGTGATTCCGGTCAAGATGACACTAAGTCTGGGCAACCAGAGACGATAATTTCTAGCACTGTCTTAGAAACCGATGAGCCTTCCGATGCTCGCAGCGCTCGCTCTCGGCGTCACAATGCTAAGCAACGCCAGGACCCCGGCCAAGAAGGCGGTGAAGTCAGCTCTCAACGGGCAGATCCCCGGGGGCCACTCCCTGACGCGCCCGACCGGTCCGAGCCAGATGTGGGTGGATCGGCCGATCAACACAGCGCTGAGGAATGATGCGAAGGGCAACAACCCTACTGAAATCGATCGTTACCTCAGGCAGACCTATATGACAGAGGCAGCCGCGCATCCCGGAGTGCGCCTGGTTGCGGGACAGGCCTACGCCTAATTTCTGAATGATGACTAGTAGAGAGCAATGGCTCCACAGCTTCAGATCAATCAAGGTCCCCAGGATGCGCTGCTGTTCGACAACACGCGCTCCTACTTCACTAATGTGGGGTACGTCCGCACCTCGAACTTCCAAATGGAGCTGCGTGACATCGATCCGCAGAACGCAGCCAACCTCGGTCAGACCGTCAATTTCGTCATTCCTAAGGCCGCGGATCTGCTCGGTCCGGTCGACTTGATGGTCGAGTTCGCGAAAGTTACTACCGCACCTGGTTCCGCGGGTGATGGTAAGTATTGGGGGTGGGTCGAGTCGGTTGGTCTCGCGATGATTGAGAAGATCACCTTCTCGGTTGGCTCGCATGACGTCGAGACACTGACTGGCGAGCACTTGAATATCATGAACGAGCTCATGCGCTCGGACACGCACCGCTACGGCTTCAACCAGACCCTGAAGACTGGGCGGCCGCTCATTCGCTCGGAGATGGGTGGGGGTGCACTCGGTAGCGTCACAGCCGATGCTGCAAACACTGGAAATTCACAGGCAGTCTCATGGGACGCGTCGGCGCTCACGGAGCCGCTGAGAGCTGGTGACCAGTTCTACGCGGACGCGGCATTCAACACCTTGATTGGAACCATCGCAACTGTCCACACTGCCACTGGAGACGCTACGCTTACTACGAATGCAACTGCTTATGCTGACAATGCTACGTTGTACGCAAGGCGCGGCCCCGGTTCTTTCTACACCGACACAAGCATTGAACCCGACTCTTACGATCGGCTCATTGCCTACGACAATGTCATAAAGAAGGGTAAGAAGCTCATTATCCCACTCGGCCTCTTCTTTACGACGCACCCGTCTAAGTATTTCCCACTCGCCTCAATCGCTGGGTGCAACGATATGCGTATCGCGATCAAGTTCCGCACCGCCAACGAGCTGATCATGTGCCATGGCCAATATCCGCACACAACCAGTGCGATTAATAATGCAGCCGACAACGTGGATGCTCAAGTTGCGAGTAAACTTAAGTTCGATGGTGGTAGTGCGTTCGCAAGCAAGGGTTGTGTCCTGCGCTGCCACTACCTTCATGTGACGGGACCGGAGGCCACCGCTCTGATGAACCGTGAGCATGTGCGTCTGATGAAGCTCTGGCACGGCAACGAGGTCAGCAAGCAGTTCAGTATCCGATGCTCTGCGACGGGGTCTGCGGACACAATGGATCTCGACCTCAGCTTCCTTCATCCCGTTCAAGAGCTGATCATCACGATCCGCAAGGTGTCGGAAATGGGCAGCCAAGTGGATAACGTCGTACAGATTGGAACCGGTCAGAAACCCGCTGCTAACACGGCTCAGACGAAGAACTATTTTGCCTACCATGGCGGAGGTAAGGATCCGAACATGGAGTCCCACACGAACTGTGTGGAGGAGAATGGAATTTCTGCAGCCCCTCGGCCGACCTACCTCAAAACGACGACCTTCCAGCTCAAGCTGAATGGTCAGTCGCGCCACTTGGACGGCCAAGGCATCGACCGCGACTACCTGATGAACCGCCTCATGCCGATGCTTCACTCAAACACGGGGGAGCACCACGCGCACGTTGCGACGTCCTCAGTCGTCCGTGGTGTGGGTCAGTCGTCATCGGGCAGTCAGGCGTCGTTTGCGTCTGATTTTGACATGCTCTCACAGCTGAAGGATCGCAAGGAGATCTATGTCTACCCCTTTGCGCTTAACCCCGAGGGCGCCAATCCATCTGGCTCTGTGAACTTCTCCAAGGTCTCGCATGCCAAGCTGTCGATTGGTGTCATCGGATATGCACCTTCAGGTGATACCTCGGACGACTATCAGGTGGACGTGTATGGCGTCTACTACAATTGGCTCGCGATTAAGGACGGCCGTGCTCTGACCTCTTTTGCCTAAATTTCCGACATATGGGAGTGATATTGACGGATGAGTGCCCCTGTGACACTATGTCCAATCGAGTGTGTGCGTTCCGCGTGTCCGGATCCAGATTTCATTGAAAAAAATGGAACATGGTTGCTCACAGTAATCGCGGGGTTTAGCGGTTGTATGGGAATGCTATTGTCGTACTTCCTAAAGAGTCGCTGTAGGACAGTTAAGTGTTGTGGTGTGCAATTAGAACGCGACGTAATATCCCTAAAACCAAGCGACATAGAAATCACTTCTTCTAAATCCAACATGTAATCTCATGCGCTTCGTCATCGCTGTAGACGTCGGGATAAAGAACCTCGGCCTGTGTGTATTTGATTTTGCCACAGCAAAATTTGTTTTCTGGGACAATGTTAGTCTAGTTCCGAATGGACGTTACCTACCTGCCAACAATGTGCAATACGTCCGGGACTTCGTTGCGCGATACCAGAGCTTCTTTGAGGAAGCTTCATGTGTCATAGTCGAGAGGCAAATGAGATGCAACATGCGCATTGTTGAGGCTGTTATTCAGACACTTTTCTTCGATATCTGTAAAGTCATCAACGCGCGTAGTGTCAAAGCACACTATGGCCTCGGAACCAAGAATTATCGAATGAACAAGCAGCGCGCAGTACAATGGGCAGAGGATTTTGTCGCAGGCAATGCACAGGCTTTCATGCCAGGAGTGACAAATGCCTTTGAACACAAACAAAAGAAGGATGATTTGGCGGACTCTTTACTTCTGGTGACCTATTACTTGGACACTTATTCCAATCAATTGTGCAGTGTAGATACTCTCTTTGTGGTTCCAGGGGATGACGTCCTTCATGTGTGATTACGATACCGACGAGATGTTCGAGAAAGAGACTACAAACGAGACTCCAGTACACGAACTGCTACATAGGCCACAATGTGTGATGTTGCATGACTGGGTGGATGAGCATTATGAAGTGCTCACGGAACTCTACGCCGCATTCAAACGCGACGGGGAAACTGTGTTTGGGCGCGCATTTTACCAATTAGGCACATTTCTCGATTATGCGGAGTTTGTCTTTAAACATACAATCTTGCAACCACCTGATCTTCTAAAGAGAAACACAGGAACGAGTCATGTCCACGCTCTGGGTTCTGGCACTAGGAGCCAGCATCGGATACCTGGCTTTCAAGCGACAGGCTATTGAGTCTCGTCTGGATCTGGCAGTGGCTGAATGGGAGGGAGCCGGAGCAAAGCAGTCGGATCCACAACCACCAGACGGGGCTAGCTTTGCGGAGATCAAAGAGGCGTGGAAGTACACGGCTGATACACGCAATCGTGATTTCAACGAGCGGTTGCCGGACGTGGAGCGCGCCCGCCTTTTACGCGCCGAGGATCAGAGTGAGAAGGAGGTGCATCAGTTTGATCAGGCGGTTCATCCGGGCCAACCTCCAAATATCGAGGGGGTTTATCTCGAGCAAGTTGTGCCATTCTGACCTTGTGGGAGTTTCGGATTCTCTCGCGATTCGTGTTGTACGCGGCCGACAGCGCTTCCTCGCGTGTCTTTACCTCGGAATGGATCACTGCTGCTTGTTCGGCTGCCATCTCCTCGCGTTGTGCTGCGTATGCCACCGGGTCGCCGTAGCGGTGCTCTAGAGACGTCATGTACACTCCCAATTTGCCCCTCATGTCCTGTGACATGAAGTTGAATGCATCCCCGATCGCTGTGTGAGCCGACATCTCTCGGTAGTATTAAGGGATCAGAAACTGGGTGCAGACATAGCGTTGTGACAATTAAGACTAGCAGTAACAACAATGCTCCCATCATACCCGAGAGTGTCATGTAAAGTATACAGTCTCCCATATGTCCTCGCAAACCAGTTAGACTTTTTTCTAGGTGGTTTATGACGACCATGCTACCCTCGTGGGCCCAACCATCCTGTGACAACCGTCCAGTTCTCGCGTTTGCCTACGGTGCTGCGGTTTCGGGAGTCGGCCTAGATCGGCTGTTTACTGGTCTTGGTGCACCACCGGCAGTGCATTGGGCGCTGGGTGGTGTTGCCGCTGACTATCAATGTAAGGGGAAGCTAGTCCCTGACAAAGACCTAGCCATGTGTATGGCGAGTGGATACGGTGGTGGGTTCGTTGCTTCGATGCTTTTGGGACGATAATGTTCTGATATGTAGTTGCAACACCAAAATGTCGTCTGGATTCTTGGTAGCGCGCTATGGTATCATGGGTGTGGGAGGGGCCATCTTGGGCTCGATTGCAGAGGCAATTACCGGCAACATCTTTGTGGAGTACGCCGCCGCGGGTATCGGTGGTGAACTGGCTGCGATTTTATCAACGGGTGGGCTGGAGATGATTGCTCTCATGGGCGGCACTCGCCTCTTTCTCACAATGGAAGCCCCGAACGTGGCGTCTGGGATGGCGGGTAACTATCTGCGTCACATGATCTAATTATAAATTAGGGTCAGTTCATAAAGCAAGCACCATGGGAGTCATGATCCCCAAGAACAAGCACACCTCAAACCAGAACAAGCATGGTTGTTGTCGCTGGTGTGGCGAACGCAAGCTGAGGAAGGACCTCTACAAGCTGCGAGACGGACCTGTCGATTGGTGGTTCTGTAACGATGACCACGCGTTGGAGTGGTTGGACCACCGTCACAAGACACCCAGCATCAACGCGATGCTGCGACGCAACCCGTGTGAGCGGAACCTCGGGGGGAAGACGATCGATGAGTGGGTGAGAGACGAACTTTCTCAACATGAGCTGAGCTGAGATGCGTTGTCAGAGACTCGTGACGGTTTTGATGGCTTATGCAACGTGGCTGACGTGGAAATGTCCATGTGACCGGACATTGAGCTGTCATTTGCGTGAGTTTTTCTTGACGGTGGGTGGGGCAACAGTGTTGGTAGTGCACGAGAATGAGCTCCTGTCTTCATTGCGGTAGTATAGACACCGAGCGTAGAGTGCATGTTGCTGCTATGGATGAATACCATGAACACTTCACTCGTGAGTATCGACGCCTCACACAAGAATACAAGCGCATTCAGGAGCTTTTCAGTGATGTAGTGTGGTACAATTTTGAGACAGTTGCGCGTGCCTGGAAGCGTCCATGGCCCCCAAGTTTTGAAGAGAGTGAATTGGAACTTCATACACAGCGATACCAAATTGTACCGAGTAGAGGTGGTCGGTATTGCGAGAAAGCTACGTTCCCTTATTACTATCAAGGCGCTGTGCGGGATGCACCTCCCTTACCACCCACCATCGTGCTCAATGAGCTGAAGATAGCATGGGACGCGGTCAAAGAGGCGGAGGAGAGGTGTGCCGCTCCATATGAGTGGGCACCTGGTGGTAGATTATACGAGAAGCTACTTAGAGAGTCAGATGGTGTGCGAGCATTCGAGCAACTATCTTCTAAAGCTGACACTGAGGGAGGCGATGTCAGACGCAGAGAGGCTTTCAAAAATGGGTTTAGACTACAGCTCGGTGACCCAATGGAGCGGCAGGCCCCAGAGAACGCGCAAACCACCGCCAAAGACGTACTGGGAAGAGTATGTGGCGACAGATCCCTGGTATCTTCGCGAACTGGTAGCTGACGTGCCCGCCGAGGAGTGGGAGGCTGCGGTGGAAACAGAGGACTGGGATGAAGAGGAACAAGGGGGTGAGGAGGGTGACGAAGCGGAAGAGGGGGACGAGGAAGAAGAGGATGACCCTAGTTATTCTGAAGAGGAGGATGAGGAGAGTGAGGATGGAAGCGACAGTGAACTCGAGGGGTCGGGGGACTTTATGGAGTGCGAGATCGATCTTGAGGCCTCCGATGCATCTGGAGACACCACCCCCCGAACAAGAACGCCAAAGAACACCCGAGCCGTGTCCAAAGACGCCGAGGAAACCGCGCCCTGTTAAGGGTAGTCAAGCGGCGAAGGACCAAATGTCGAAGGTTCGCGCAGCACAAGTACAACGCTTCCTTTCTGACCATACTGTTGCACCAGAGTATGCGCGTACCGAGTGACCTGTTCCCCTTACTGGCGGTGATGAAGGAGATGCACAAGGAGATACTAGCACTACGTAAGGACATCGATGCTCTGCGCGACGAAGTAAAGACTATGGAACATGGCGTTGGTTGGCGTATGTTAGTGTCTGTGGTGCGTGAGGATGAGAGTGACGGTGAAAGTGATCAGGGCGTACCACCCAGTCTGTAAAATCTGATTTCAATTACAAAAGAGAAATGAGTTTTCGGCCAATTTCACGCCTCAGGCAACTCACACTGAGAGACATCATTTCACATTTGCTCACTGGTCCCGTCCGTGTGCCATACGATCGCATCGGTATGTACGACTCGAGACTGTGGGACCCGGAGTGGGCGGGCACCTACGGAACAAAGTACACGGCGCTGCGGCGTGTCCTAAGCTACGGTCTCAATGACCCACAAAAGGCTGCGACTGTCGCCTCGGGTGAGAGCTACCGATGGGGTCGCAGAGGCGGCCGGCCGAGCCTCATGCTTGCGAGGTTTGAAAATGTTCAGCCAAAAAGAGTTGTAGGTAGGATCAACAACATCATCCGGAGAGTCACGAATGGTGAAAATCTTGCAGACATCCTTAATGTGATTGGTGATCCGGTTCCGGATGCGGGTGCGCCAGCTCGGCCTGCGAGTCCCTGATGATAACTTGCCCGTCTTTGTCAAAAGTCCACTTGCCGTGGTGCGTGTCCCCCGGCGCGCCAACAATTGGACCACAATGAGAGTCGATTGTGTAAGGCATGCCTAACTTATCGAATGTGATAGCTTGACCGGTCTTCGTTGGGTCGTACGGCTCATTAACAACGGTCGGGGCATCGCGCATCTTCTCAAACAGTTTTCGATCTTCCTCGAGTAGCTTATCTGCTTCGTACTCGTAGCGCACTTTGTCGTCGGCGGTGCGTTTCTTGCACCATTGGCGTGTATGGCCGTAGTAATTACAATAACGACACGCACGGGGTTCGATCTTACCATTCCTAGGTCCATAATTGTGACCTAGGAGCGCAGTAATCTTGTCCATGATCATCCCGGCTCGCACCCATTCATTGGTTCTACACTCTGATAAGAGCGCGCGCAGCTCGAGGACTTCCTTCCTGACTGCTGCTTTGGGTCGATAGCCACTCGATCGAGCCATATCTCGTTTACATCAGTATCGGATTATCTGACTAGACTATGAAAGACTCGATGGTGCCATGGGCGTACGTCCTCGATGACATAACAGCGACATTAAGGAAGAAGAAAGAAAATGGCGGGTTGAATGCAGATCCCTTATCCATGCGTGAAATCACTGCGATGGCGGATTATAATCTTGCGCGCAGTAAGAACTTGTTTGGGGGGTTGAAAAACGCTTTCGACCAAAGACGTGAAGGAAGCCGGAATGTGCC
>Ga0209645_1000766_pt1 | contig 16392 bp, 13 predicted proteins | sample ETNvirenome_6_30_FD_184070 | JGI IMG/M metagenome (GOLD analysis project Ga0209645, IMG submission 184070) | Marine viral communities from the Pacific Ocean - ETNP_6_30 (SPAdes) (version 2) | ecosystem: Environmental > Aquatic > Marine > Oceanic | place: Pacific Ocean | collected 2013-06-19
TTCTCTGGAGACTTAGCAGTAGATACTAATGTTTTAAAAGTTGATACTTCTAATAATAGAATAGGTGTTAATGAAGCAAGTCCAACAGTTTCTGTAGACTTAGGTACAAACACTGATGCTATCTTAATACCAAAAGGTACTACAGCACAAAGACCAAGTGCAGAAGCAGGTCAATTTAGATATAACACAACTACTTCACAGTTTGAAGGTTATACAGATGAATGGGGTGCTATAGCTGGTAGCGGTAGTGGAAGTAGTTCTACTTTTGCTAAAAGCACTTTTGCTGGAGATGGCTCTACAACAGCATTTACTCTTGCTAAAAATATGTCTAGTGAAGATGGTTTGATTGTATTCATTGATGGTGTTTATCAAGCTGATAATGTTTATTCAGTTTCTGGAACTACTTTAACATTTGCTACAGCTCCTGTTAATAGTAGAGTTATTGAAGTTTTTCAATTAGAAGGTGGTATTGTTGGAGTTGCTCCAAGTATAGATACTATGACTGGAGATGGTTCAGATACTACACTATCTTTAAGTGTATCTCCAGATTCAGAAAATCAAACTTTTGTAACTATTGATGGTGTTGTTCAACATAAAGACACTTATGCAGTTTCAGGTAGCACACTAACATTTAGTGCTGCTCCTCCTAATGGCACAAAAGTAGAATGTATAACATTTAGTAATGTAAGTATTGCAACTTTCCAAGATGGTGATGGCGATACTAAGATTCAAGTAGAAGAAAGTTCTGATGAAGATAAAATTAGATTTGATATAGCAGGTACTGAAGAAATGGTAATGGATGCTTCAGGTATTGTTATCAATGATGGTAGTAATGATAGAGACTTTAGAATTGAATCTAATGATAGTGATGGTATGTTATTTGTCGATGGTGGCAATAATCGAGTAGGAGTTGGTACTTCAAGTCCGGGAACTATTTTACATACAAGAACATCAGAGTCTACTGCTAATCATAATGCAGGTGGTGGTTTTTACCATATAAGCTCTGCAACAGCAGGAACTAGAAGAGCACAAGTATTTTTAGATGCAGATAATGGTAATTACAGCACAAGTTCTGATGGTGCTTATGCTTACTTTGAAAAAGTTGGTGATGGTGGTAATTTAAATATTGGTAATCAAGATGCTGCTGCTACAACTTTTCTACAAGGTGGTTCAGAAAAAGTAAGAATTGCTTCTAATGGAAATCTAACTCTTTCAGATAGTCTTGGAGTAGGAACAGGTACTACTGACCCAAATTCTAGATTACAGATTAAAAAAGATGGTACAGGTAATTATGCAAACCAAACTTTTACTAATGCTAATTCAACAGCAGGTATAACTTTTGGGATAGCAGGTTCTGGTACTGGTAATTATTTAGCTAATAATGCTTTTCTTTTAAATACAGGTTCTAGTGCTTTTATATTTGGTACAAGCGATACTGAAAGAATGCGTATTGATTCTTCTGGTAATTTTTTACATGGGGGTACTTCAGCTTTTTCAACAGGAGTTACCTCTTTAAGAACAAGAACACTTAGCAGTAAAGATTTTGCTGAAGTCGCTATGGCAGGAGAGTATGCTACTAATGATACATTAGTTGTATATGATAGCACTAATAGTGCAACAAGATTTAAAGTAAATTATCAAGGAACAGTTTTTGCTACAGCGACAACAATTTCATCTTTATCTGATGGTAGGTTAAAAGAAAATGTAAGAGAATTAGATAAAGGCTTAGATGACATACTTAAATTAAAACCTGTTAGATTTGATTGGAAAGCTGAAGAAGGTAGCGGTAAAAAAGATGTTTCAGGATTTATTGCTCAAGAATGTGAAGAAGCTGGTTTTGAAGAATTTGTAGATACTTATAAATTTAATAATGAAATGCAAGATGCAAAAGCATTTGGTTATAGTGGTTTAATACCAGCACTTGTAAAATCTATCCAAGAACAACAAGAACAGATTGAAGCCTTACAATCTGAAATTAACACACTCAAAGGAGAATAAAAATGGCAATAAACTACACATGGAATGTAAGCACTGTAGACGTTAAAGAAATAGACGGCAACGCTGATACTGTCTTTAATGTCCACTGGAGACTTACTGGAACTGATGATGCTAACAACGATGCTGATGGCAACTCACAATCTGCTACAGTATATGGTACGCAACCTTTAGACACTTCAGACTTATCAGACTTTACAGCCTTTGCAGACTTAACTGTAAGTGATGTACAAGGTTGGGTTGAAGAAGCTATGGGCGAAGAAGCAGTTACTAATATGAAAGCTGGTCTAGATGCTCAGATTGAAGAGTTAGTAAATCCAGTAGTTCAAACTAAACAGGTGGGCTAATATGGAAATATCTTCGTACCTGATTTGGAATGCTTTTATAACATTAGTCTTAGCTCCAATACTCTACAACATTCGACAAAACTCTCAAGAAAATAAACGTATTGATATTTTGTTAAATAAAACTAGAGAAGAAATAGCTAGAGACTATGTTACGAAAAATGAGTCCAGAGCAGTTATGAAAGACTTAGTAGATAGGCTAGATAAATTAGATGAAAAGCTTGACAAACTATTTGAATTAAGGTAGAATAGTATATGAAGAAAAAGTACAAAAGAGCAGGTACTACTTCTGAACGTCAAGACTATCGCAAAGGTGGTCAAGTTTCTAAAGACGGTCCAAGATTAAAGTTTTACGGTGGTGCACAAGGCGATGGTGATATAGGTCTTGCTAACTTTGAAATAGGGATTGATAAACCAGTTTTACCAGAAGGAACTTATAAAGTTAAAAATAAAAAAGAATTTGTTGAAGATTATCTTAAAAAAAATCCATATACAACAAAAATTGCGGGAGGTGCTGCTGGAGCTAAAACAATAGCAGCAAGAGCAAAACAAGAACAAGAAGCTTACGATGATTACTTAAACCAACAAGGAAAAATTGTAGATAAATCTCCCCCTAAAAGTAGAGAACAAGTTAGACGAGAGTATGAACAAGCTGTTGGTAAAAGACCAGCAAATGCACCAAGACAAAGAAGAATAAGTCAAGCACAAAAAGATTGGGATGCTGGATTAGAACGACAATATCAGGATGAAATAACTGGTTATGTTTTTGAAACATCTCAAGAAATTGAACAGAAAATACAAGAAAATAGAAAAAATACTGGTTACAGTGGAACAGGATTTACAGGAGCTCAAATGGCAATACAACAAGACAGAAGAGATAGAATAGAAAGAACAGGACAACAGGCTGAGTCTTTAGCAGCAGGTAATATTCCTGCTAGTAAACTACCTAAAGCTGAAGTAGCAGAAATTCCTTTAGCTGGAACTGAGGTAGCTACTCAAACTATAGCACCAACAACTCCAGTAGGTGCAGAACAAATTTCTCAGGTTACTCCTGAAACAGTTACAACCGTAGAAGATGTTAGCACAGTAGCCCCTATGCCTACGTTAACACCTGCTCAAATAGAAGCAACGCAAGTAACAACTGCACCAACAATTACTCCTGCTACTACTGAAGTAACTGATGATGCTTTAGCACAAACTGCTGGAGTTGAAAAAGTTCCTACAATAGAAGCTGCTAAAATAGATATAAAAGAAGGAGCATTAGCAAATAGAGTTGTAGGTCAATTAAGCACAGGAGCTCTTACTACAGCAGCTCAGGCAGGGGGTACAACTTTAGCTAGAGTTACTAGAGCTAAAAAACAATTAAGAAATGCGGGTCTTACTGAAGATGCTATAAATTCTTTAGGAGACAATCCAGAAGCATTAGAAGATAGATTAACTGATTTTACTGAAGCTGAAAGAGGTCTTATCGCTGGTCTTCCTCAAGAAGCGTTAGTAAGTAATCAATTAGATAGTTTATTAAAAGGAATAGAAAATGGTGAAATACCTACATGGGCTAGACCGGCTATATCTGCAGTAGAACAAATGTTAGCTGCAAGAGGTTTATCAGCTTCTACAGTTGGTAGAGATAGTTTAGTAAATACTATAATCCAATCTGCTGCACCATTAGCACAAGCAAATGCTCAAGCTTTACAACAGTCAATAGCTCAAGAAAGAAGTCTTATAGCTCAAGAAGAATTAGCTAATACTCAATTAAGACAACAATCAGCATTACAAAATGCTCAAAATGTATTTAATTTAAATATGGCTCAGTTCAATGCTGACCAACAAACAGAGTTAGCTAATAGTAAATTTTTACAAACTGTAAGTATATCAGAAGCTAATAATGAACAACAAGCAACTATACAAAATGCTATATTGTTATCACAAGCAAACTTAGCCGAAGCAGATATAAATGCTAAATTAGCAATTCAAAATGCTCAAACTTTTTTACAAACTGATTTAGCTAATTTAAATACAGAACAACAAAGTATGGTTTTAAAAGCTCAACAACAACAACAAACTTTATTAAGTAATCAAGCTGCTCAAAATGTTGCAACTCAATTTAATGCTACCAGTGAAAATCAAGTAAATCAATATATGTCAAATTTAGCAGCACAGATAAATCAATATAATTCTTCACAATTAAATGCTATGGAGCAGTTTAATGTACAATTACAAAATGCTGCAGCAGCTAGAGAAGCTCAAAGAACTTTAGATGTTAACAAAGCTAATGCAGCTATAATTAATCAAGTAACTCAGTTTAACGCACAACTTGATTTTAATAGAGACCAATGGAATGCAGCTAATGCTCAAGCAGTAGAGATGTCAAATATTGATTGGAGAAGAAAAGCAAACACAGCAAACACTGCAGCACAGAATGCAGTTAATCAGCAAAATGTTCAAAATGCTTTTTCAATTTCTAATCAAGCTCAAGCTTTCTTATGGCAAGAACTTAGAGACCAAGCTGATTATGATTTTAAATTTGCTGATAATACAGCCACTAGAAAAGTTCAAGCTATGATAGCTGCAGCAAGTAGTGAAGGCGATGCTGCTACTAATTGGAATGATAATTTTAATGATGTAGCAAATACTGTAGACCTCATCTTTGGTACTGGTAGTGGAGAAGCTTAATATAATTAAATAATGGAGATATAATATGGGATTTTTTAGTAAAGTATGGAAAGGAATTAAAAAAACTGTAAATAAAATTGCTAAACCGATAGCTAAACTTTTTGCTCCGGTAAATAAATTTTTTGGTAAGTTTGGAGTTTTAGGTCAAATTGGCTTAATGATAGCTATGCCCTATGCCTTTGCAGCCATGTCGAGTTTCTTTGCAGCCGGAGGAACTTTAAGTACATGGGCTGGAACTTTAATGAAAAGTGCTAATATAGGAGCTAAAGCTTTAGGACATGGTTTAAACATGATTCAAAAAGCAGGAGCTTTTGCAGGAAAAGTTTACAATAGTATATCTGGAGTTTTAAAAGCAGGACTGGATAGAACTGGTAACTTTTTAATGGGTAGAGGATTTGTGCCAACTTCAAAAGTTGCACTACTTGCAGACCCTGCAAAATTCACTCTTGATGCTATAAAGCCGGGAGAACTAGGTTCTGCTTTAGAATCTTCATTAACTGAAGGAATTAATTTTGACCCTAGTAAAGTTAAACCATTTACTCCTACTCCTTTAGTGGAAGGTACGGCTGTAACAGCATCGCCACTTGCTGCTGCAACTGACAAACTTTTTGCAGGAACTACATTTGGTAATGACCCTGTAGGTGCATTAGGAGAATTAAAGTTTACTGATTTAGAGGATATAATGCCATCTTTTACAGATGCTAAACTTGATGGAATAGATACATCTTCTTTATTAGGTAGAAAAGATTTTAGTAAAATTACTATGCCTGAAATAGATAAAGGTGGAATTGACTTTACAAGCACAACTCGTATGGTAGAGGCTGCACCACAAGATAAAGATTTAGGAGTAGTTGATTTCTTTAAAGACAAATTAAAGGAACTAGATATTACTGACCCCGAATCTAAAATTAGAAGAAAGATTGCTGATTTTGATGTAGTAGATTACGCTTCTAAAACATTGGAAACAACAGTAAATCAAACTATATTTGGTGGTATAAAACAAGTTGGACAACAAAAAATTGCTAAAGCTTTAGGTTATGAACAGCCAGAAGGTGCAGCATATTATAATATAAATATTCCTGAGTTTACAAGTTTAGCTTCACAAGACTTTGGTGTTTATAATAGTGTTGATTTAATGCAGACTACTAATGGTAATGCTTTTATGGGAGCTAATTATACTAATGCTAATGGATTAACAAATACATTAGACTCTAGTTCTAATTACAATTCCTACATGAATAATTTTAGCAGAGGAATTAATTTAGGACTATATGGATAATAGGAGAATAAAATGGTACAAGAATTACAAGTTGAGGAATACGATAAGGAAGGTATAGATGCTTTGGTAAACTCAGGTAGACCTATACCCGGTCAGTCCTTAACAAGTAGTCCAGAGCAAAGAAGACCTTTTGAACAACCGCCAGAATTTACTAACTATAAAGAAGCTTTAGATTTTACAGTTGGTGAATTACTTAGAGAAGAAGTTTATACTAATATAGTTATTGGTATTGGACAAGGTGTTCCTATTACAGATGTAGCTTTACAAATAGGTTATGTTGGTTTTAGAGAAGGTAAATGGAATCCTGATTTAATGTTAATGTTAATAGAGCCATTAATTTATGTATTAATGTCTTTATGTGAAAAAGCAGGTGTTGAATATCGTTTATCTGGTGATGAAGAAATACAAGAGATTCAAGATAGTGCAGCAGATGAAACAGATGTTTTAGATGAGCAAGTTAAAAACCTTGCAGAAAATGTAAAGGCTAAAATAGCTGAAAGTGGTGATATACCTGCAGGAGCAATACCTACAGATATTGTTCAACAAATTCAAAGCACTCCTGTTCCTCAAAGTTTATTAGCAAAGCCTGAAGAGGAAGAAGAAGCAATTAGAGAAGAAGATATAGAAGAGCCAGAAACTAGAAGTTTATTAGAGAGAGGATAATTAAATGAGTAATGGTATGTATGATGATGGTGGTGTAAAATTTGCAGAAGAGCAATTTGCACAAGCCAGAGCAAGAGATGACGAAGAAAATAGAAAAAAAGAAAAGTTTGCTAAAAAACTATCTTTCGTAAATACAGCAATAAAAGGAATAAATGTTGGTTTAAATTTCTTAGCTGATGACCTTGATGCAAAACAAGTTCCTCAAAAAACTGCTTACATGAATTTTTTACAATCAGCAAATGCTAGAAGACAACTATTACAGCCTTATTCTCTTGCTGACGATAAAGTTAAATATGTTGAAGATTATATTTACGGTCAAAGTATAGCTGACCTAGCAAAAAGATTTCCTACTATAGACCCATTATCATACGAAAATTATGCTAGAGACTATGCTAAAAATCAAGCTCCTTTACTAGCTCCTGAGTTTGAAAAAATGTTTACTGAATTACAAGATATTCCAGACCAAGCTACTTTTGAAACAGAGTATTCAAAATATCAAGGTCGTACTAATCCTAGGGGAATATTTGGCAACGTTGTAAAACTTATTAGAAATACTTTTAAAAAGGAAGATGCAGAAAGTCTTGCCATAAAAAATGCTAAAGCTAAAGATGCCATATATGGTTCTCCAATGTTTAATGAAATTGTTGGAGCTAGAGAAGCTGTAGAAGCTTTTGAAAGTAAATTCCAAACAGGAGGTTCTGAACTTATAGAAAGTATTTTACAAGCTAAAAAAGAAGGTAAGTTAAGAGGCAAGTATGATATGTCCAAAGCTCAGTTTATTGATAAAATAATTGGTATTAAAGAAGACGGAAGCCCTATAACTAAAAAAGTAGCAATAGTTATTGGTAGAGATACTAATGGTGCTCCTAGTATAATTGAATTAGAAACTGGAAAAGCTCCTGAAACTCCAGATGTTGTACCTGTAATGTATGATTGGGATGATAAAGAATATTTAGACAAGACAGCTTCAGTAGTTCTTTCATATTTTGAAAGAGAAAATCAAACATTGTATAACAAATATGGTGGTAAAGATGATAAATTAATGAAAGGTTTGGTTAGTAGAATTGTACAAAAAGCACAAAATTATACTAAAAGCGGTATTTATGATAAAGAAACAGCAACTTTAAAAGCTATAGAAGATTTTGTAGCTGCTCATAAAGATGTAGATAGTTATTTAAATATACCTGTTAATTATACTCAAGCAGATTTAGACAAAGATTCTCCGACAGGTATAATTTTAACAACAATAAATAATGAAGCTGAAGAAAAGAACGATAAGTCAGATATTGACCCAGACACTATTAATAACGCAATAGAAGCTATTAAAACTAATATAGCTACATCTATAGCTATAAATACAACGAAAACTTTAGAAGAGATAAAAGCTTTATCTATGTATATTGTAATAAATAAAAACCTTCAGGAAGACCAAAAAGTAGAACTTATAGACGGACTTAATGAGACTATAATGAAAACTTATTTTGACGGTGCACCTTTACTAGATATAGATATTATTAAAAAACAAATACCTACTGATACAAGTGATAACTTAAATGAAATGCAAACTTGGGAAGAGTCTGGAAACGTAACCACTATATTTGTGCAAGGAGAACCAACTAGAAAATATTTAAGTAACTTTGACAGTGTGGTAAATAAATTAGATTTGTCTAATCTTAGTTTAGAAGAATTAAACTATTTAACAAATATAGATGAAAATTTATTAAGAAATTTATTAGGTATGCCAAAAGAACTTGAGTTTGAAGAAAATCCATTTAGTTTTGATACTAGATTAGATGAGGTTGTAATAAAATATAAAAGAAATAATTTTAAAAAACTTTATGATGATTTGAAAATAAGAAACCCTGATTTAAGTAATACTGAGTTAAAAGCATTTAAAAAACAACCTCCTTTAGAATTTTTTGAAAAGCTTAGAAAACAATTATTAAATTAATAGTATGTCATATTTAGATGCATTTAATAGAACAAACCAAAGGTCTGCAGAAAGACAACAGCAAGAATTTATTGGTAAAAAAGAAACTCTTGATGATTTAGAAAGCGATGAATATTTTCAATCGGTTTCAGAAAGATTTCTAACTTCTGTTGGTGAAAATCCTGACGATATTTTTGAATATCTTAGAGATTCAGACTTTAATCTTTATTCGGGAATGAAACGAGCCATGCAAAGTGGTAAGTTTACTGAACAACAAAAACAAGATTATAAGTATTTACGTTCTAGATTTGATAATGCTGACATGGGAAGTTTAAAACAATATTTTGAACTTATTAAAGATGCCTCTGTTGATTTAGTTACTGACCCAACTTTAATAACTGCAGCTATATTAACCCCTGTAACTGGAGGTGTTTCATTAGCAAAAAGACAAGGACTTTCTCAAGCAGCTTTAAAATTAGCGAGTAATATAACAAAAGCAAACTTAAAAGATATTGGTAAAAAACAAATAAGAAAAGCAACTGCCGTTACTGCTGCTGAAGGAGGAGCTTGGGTAGGATTAGAAAATCATTTTCGACAAAACACTGAGTTAAATACTGATATTCGTAAAATGTATTCTACACCAGAGTTAGTAGGTTCTACTGCATTAGGTACTTTAACAGGTGCTTTATTTGGTAATCTTGCTCAACGTTCTTCTACAAGCTATAGTAAATTAAATAGACTATACAGTAATGATGAGTACAGGAAAACTGCAGGAAGCGAAAGTATGTACTTTTTAAAACGATTAAAAGACAAAATTCTTTCTAAAACTTTTGGTAAAGCTTCTGCAATACTTAAAACTTATTCTGAGTTTTCTCCAACTGCTAAAAAGTTAGGTCAAAAAATTGAGGATAGTTTTGAAAAAAGATTAACACAATTATCAACTAAACGTCTAGATTACTCTTATGGAGAAGACCTTGATTTTACTAGAGGTCAATATATTGGAGCAAGAGATATTGCTTTAACTCCTATTATGAAAGAAGGAAAAATTTTACCTGAAGAAGAAATACAAGTTATTAGAATTTTAAGAGGAGATGACCCTAGTAAATATTCCAAAGAAGTACAAGAGTCTGCATCTAAATATAGAGAGTTATTTTTTAATAGAATTGTAGATGATGCTACTGAAGCTGGATTAGAGCCACATGCAATACCTAATTATTTTACTCGTTCTTGGAATAGAAAAGCTATTGAAGACGATAGAACTGGTTTTCGTCAAAAACTTTTAGATGAAAAAGTAGACGGAGTAACTGAAAAAAATGTTGATGAAGTTATTGATGAAATGCTTAACAAGCAAAATGAATTATTTGCAACTCATGCACACCTTCTAACTCAGTCAAGAGCTTTTAAAAATTTAGACGATAATAGTTTTGAAAAATATTTGAACAATGATTTAGTAGAAGTTACTACTGATTATGCTTTTAATGCTGCTAAAATAATTGAAGAGCAAAAAAGCTTTTTACTAACTGGTAAAAGTAAGATAGTAGGTAAATCAAATTCTGGAAGTTTAATTGCTTTTAGAGAGAGTAATGAACAGCAATTTACAAAAAGATACATAGATGAAATTGATAAAGAGTTAAGAGAAGTTAGAGGAAAAGGATTAAGTAGAAAAGAAAGACAACAGATTCTTAACCTTTACAAATCTGTAACTGGTAAAGTAAACTATTTTGATAGTGGTTTAGCTCAAGGAGTTTACGATGGAATGAAACTTGCTAATGCTGTAGCTTACTTGCCACTAGCTACAGTTAGTTCTTTAACAGAAGCATTTATACCTTTAACAAAAGCAAATCCTAGTAGTGCTGTTAAAGGAGCTTTAGATGGTATAAAAAATGGTGTTAAAATATTAACTGATGAAACAGCAGAGTTAGTTGGTAAAAAATATAATCTTAGTGAAAACGAAATTCGTAAAGAAATGCGAAGTGTTATGATAGCCGTTGATGAAAGTATGTCTGATATGACAAACAGATTAGCTGGTGAAGGAATGCAAAGTAAGTTTTTTCAAAAAGCTGCTAGAGGATTTTATAGGTTTAACTTACTAACTCCTTGGACTAAAACTATTGAGCTTTCTGCTTTTTCTACAGGTAAAGATTTAATATTTAATAACTTAACAAAGTTAAGAGAATTAGCTGATGAAGGTGTTGATGTATTTAGCGACATCGCAGATTTAAAAATTCAAAGATTACGTAGTGAGTTGTTTGATTTAGGTGTTGACGTTAGAGCAGGAATAACATGGTTAAGAGATGGAGCTTTAAAATCTTCTAGGTTTTATGAAAACGATGTTGTTCGTGGTGCAGGTAGATTTACTAGAGAAGTAATTTTACCTACTTCTAGAGAAAGAGCAAAAGTTCCTACTTATATGACAAACCCTAAGTTTGATATTTTAACTCAGTTTTTAAGATACCCGTTTGCTTTTAGTAATACAGTATTAAAAAACTTTGCAAGAGATACAATTACTAATCCACTTAGTAATGCACCTAAACTTGCTGCTTTTACTGTAGCTGCTACTGGTGTTGCTGTAGCGACAAACTATTTAAGAGCCGGTGAAGAAGAAGCTAAAGAAATGTTCGATGAAGATAATATGAATACTACAATTATGAGAGCTTTTCAAAGAGTAGGACTGCTTGGACCATTAGAAAATGGATTGCGTTATGGAGATGCAATTCGAGAAGGTAAGCAAAATCCTATAGCTGCGGGTACTGCCATAGCTGGTCCAGTTGTTTCTGACACCGTAAGAGTTTTAACTTCTGGAAGATTACTGGAAACATTAGCTAGAAAAATTCCGGGAATAGGTCTTAAAGGTATTATCGAAAAAAACTTAGGAGATACTTTAGAAGAATATACCGGTATGCGAAGTCCTTACAATGCTGCTATAGAAAGTGCTAGAGAAGCCGACAACAATCTACTAGAGGCAATAAAAGATTTATTTGGAGTTGGAAGAAACCCTAAAGAATTAATGCCTTCAGCTTTTGAATCATCTATGAGAAGTTCTTATTTTCAAGGTGGTTCTGTGGAAAGAAATGTATCTGATGTTAAACAAGAACCTGAAAATAGAATAGACCCATTTACAGGAGAGCCTTATGCAGCTCAGTCTCCTATTGTAGCTAAATCTATTTTAAGAGAGTATGAACAGGAAAAAATGTTTGAAAGAAAAACTGTGGCTGACTTTTTAGAAAGTAGAGAACAAGCCAGAGTTCCTGTTAAAGGAGGTGGCATGTTACAAACTTTACAAAAGCGTGAAAAGTTTGTTGTTGGAGGTATAGCTTCTACAACTACAAAAGCTATATTAAAACTTTTACCTAAAACAGTTTATCGTGGTGGTACAAGTAGAATAGTAACAAGCCCAGAAGGAACAGAATCTGTATTTGCAGCATCAGTTTTAGACTCTGCTAGAGATTATGCTAGACCAGATGCTGTTGCTAAAGTATTTGTAACAGACGGTCAATCTTTAAAAGTTCCAAAAGAAGCATTTGGAGTTCATGCTATTGATATAAGTAAAGCAAAAAATCCTTATGTTTTAGATAAGCCTAGTGTAGAGATGAAGGCTCAAATAGAAAAAGATTTAATGGCTCTTGATTTAGATGACTTTACTGAAGAAACTGAAAATTTATCATCAGCATTATTAAGTTTATTAGAGCCAGAATTAAATGACCTTAGAGTTGCTTCCTCTAGTTTTTATCCGGTAAACAGAGCTATAGGAAAATATTTAAGAGAAAAAGGTTATGATATAGCTATAGATAGTAAAACTTTAAAAGAAGGTTTTGAAAATAATCCAGCAGCAGAACTTTTTATTTTAAAGAAGTTTCCTGTAAAAAAATTAGACGAGGTTGCTCCTGACGATATTAGTAAAGTATCAGAAATATCTACTACTCCTGCAGCAGCTTTACAAATAGGAACTAATAAAGAATTAGCAGATTTAAGTAAATTGAGAAATTATGATAATCAAACTTCAACAGTTTTAGATAATTTACAAAAAGATAATTTAAATGCTGGAACAACCGCAGCTAATAAATTAATATATGCTCCTGTAAAAGAAAATCAAAAGGTAGGAGTAAGATTAAATCTTAATTCAAGTATTCCTGAAAATGAAACAGGAGTTGCTAAACTACAAACAGTACATAGAAATAATTATAGTGGTAAAGCTTTATCATACGCACCTTATGTAACTATAACAGATGCTTTTTTTAATGTTAATCAAAAAGGAAGACTGTCTGTAGCTGCTAAAAAAATAAATCCAGAGTCAAAAGAAGCTAAAAGTAAATTCCCTATTGCATCAGTTGATGGTAAATATACCAACACTAGAAATGTTCTAAATGAAATAGATGAAGATACAGTTGAAATTGGTTTTAATCCAATGGGTCAACACTTATTTATTAATTTAAAAACAGGACAAGCTGTAAAAAATGCTGATGTAGCAACCATTATTGGTGATAGAGTATATGCCAAAGGAGTTACTTACTATAAAAAAACAGAAGCTCCTGAACCTTTAAATCTTTCTGATGGTACTGAAGCTCCTAGTGATGTTAGATTTGCCTTTAGAAAAGGTGGTGGACTGTTAGGAAAATTACAAAGTAGAAAAGCTAATGTATAAATACTTTACAGAAGATGAACTAAAATGCAAACACACCGGTCTATGTGATATGGACTGGGCATTTATGCAAACAGTTGAAAGGATTAGAGAACGTTGTGGTTTTCCTTTCAAAGTAAGTAGTGCTTATCGTTCTCCAGAGCACCCCATAGAAGCCAAAAAGAGCACCCCCGGAGCTCATTCTTCTGGTAAGGCTATGGATATACTTGTCAACGGAGAACAAGCCATGACACTCGTTAAAATAGCTCTGGAAGAGGGTATTAATAGGATAGGAGTTGCACAAAAAGGAGACCGTGCTTCAAGATTTATTCATCTAGATATGGATAACTCACGAGCCACTCCTCGTATTTGGAGCTACTAATGTTAGTATTATACAGAGAAAGAGATTTAGACGAAGCATATAGAATAGATTGTAAAGCTAGAACCAAAGGTAACGAGCCTTGGATAAAGCGAGAAGACTTTAGAAACATCTATGAAGCTTTACTAGATACATACTTTACAAATTCTGTAGAAAAAAAACTAGAGAAAAAAGAACAAGACGTTGCTGAATATGTTATTGAACAAGTCAATAAAGCTCTAGAAAGAACTATAGACTTTGACCCTGAAATAAAATAATATGGACTTAGAACAATACTATGTCGAGGCTATCGGCTTTATAATAACTTTACTAACTGGTCTAGCTTTGAAAGACTGGTCTATTTCTTTTGTAAAAGGTGCTTCTTTTAGACTTAGCAACTCTTTTAAAGAAGGAGACAAAGTTATTCTCGATGGACAAGTAGCAATGATAATTAAAATAGGGTTTACCCAAACTGTATTTGGGGTATACTCAGATGATGGATATACATGGAGGTATATTCCCAATCAAAAGATAGATTCTATAAAACTTGAAAAAGTTGTAGACCAAGATTTACATGCTGACTCAGCTATAGAGAAGGCAGAAAAACTTAGAAAAATATTGGAGGCAAAAGATGTTTGATAAATTAATTAAACCAGTAAGTGATATAGTTGGTAAGTTTGTAAAGGATAAAGACTTACAAGCACAACTAGACCACGAACTAAAAACATTATTCCATCAGGCTAATCTAGCACAAGTAGAAATAAATAAACTAGAAGCTAAAGGCAACTGGTTTCAATCTTCATGGCGACCACTAACAGGTTATGTTTGTGTTGCCGGATTAGCTATTAACTTTTTAATCTCTCCAGTGGCAAAAGGTTTTGGTATTGACATACCACAAGCTGATGCCGGTGTGATGATGCCACTTCTAACAGGTATGTTAGGTATTGCTGGAATGAGAAGTTACGATAAACTAAAGAAAACAGATTCAAAATAATTTTAACCAATGCTTACGGAGGTAAAAAAAGCTAGTGAGAAATGGCAATGGCGAGGATTTCTGTGTCCTCTGTATCCTATTCTGGATAACAATGACAGTAATGTATGCTTCATTTACAGCAATCTAAGAACTACTTTATAAAATCTAGTTCACTCTGAAAATAATTATGCAAGGTGGCAAATTTCTTTTGCCCTGCCTGTAGGATAGTTTTAACTATTTCATTCTCATCTCTAGTTTTAAATACCTTATCTACCTCTTCTACTGGTAGCATACTTAACTCTGTAACAATATCATTGTTAGCGGTAAGCACTACTTTAAAACTTATTAGATTAGCTTCTTTCTTCTTCGCCATTATTGTCCTCCATGGATGCGAAAGTTATCTGGTCTTGTCTTCCTCTTAATCCTGCCTTCATGTATGAAGTAGCACGACCCTCAAAGAAGTTTTGATGTTCAACTCCCATAACTTCATCTAACCAACCTAACGGATTCTCCCTCTGGTCAAAGTTTGTTTTTAGTCCTAGTTGTAGCAGTCTCCTATCTGCTATATATCTATTATATGCATACATATCTTTCTTAGTTAGTCCTTGTATGTCTCCCATATCAAACACTAAGTCTAAGAATTTATCTTCAAGTTCTACCATGTGTCTACATATATCGTATAATTCTTTTTTAAACTTGTCAGTCCATATTTCTAAGTTCTCTTGAATGAACTCTCTAAAAAGTTTGGTCATAGCTTCAACGTGCATTGACTCATCTCTGATAGAATAGGTAACTATCTGACCCATACCTTTCATTCTACCGAACCTTGGAAAGTTTAACAAGATTGCAAAGCTACTAAATAGTTGTAGTCCTTCGGTAAAAGCTGAGTACACTGCTAAAGTTTTTGCAATACTTTCTTTATCTTTTTTAGTTGTTTTTAAATTACTAATGTACTCATGTTTATTAGACATCTCTTCGTACTCAGCAAAAGCTTTGTACTCTATCTCAGGCATACCAACAGTATCTAGTAATAAACTATAAGCATGTTGATGAATAGACTCCATATTGGCAAATGAACCCATCATCATTCTTGCTTCTGGCTTTCTAAATATTCTCATGTATCTATCTATGTAGCCAGAGCCGACATCTACATCAGACTGTGTAAACAACCTGAATATCTGTGTTAATAAATTCTTTTCATTGTCTGATAACTCTTGCCAATCTTTAACATCTGTATGTAATGGTACAGACTCTGGCATCCAATGCATTTGATTTTGTAATACATAGTAATCAAACATCCATGGGTTATCAAATGGTTTGTAATAATCTCTTGTTCCTAATAGACTCATTAAAATTCCTCCTCTAGTATTCTTAATTTTTCATCTGCATTAGCGTATTGTTCCATAAGCTTATCCATAGACTCTACAACATTAGGATGTTCTGCAACTCCTACTTTATTAGTAAAGTATATTTCTAAGTTAGCTTGTGCTTCTGCTTTCTCTGCTTTGTATTTTGTTTGTAGAGCTTTATACAATAATGCTCCTGCATATTCAGCCATA
>Ga0209645_1000767_pt1 | contig 16388 bp, 34 predicted proteins | sample ETNvirenome_6_30_FD_184070 | JGI IMG/M metagenome (GOLD analysis project Ga0209645, IMG submission 184070) | Marine viral communities from the Pacific Ocean - ETNP_6_30 (SPAdes) (version 2) | ecosystem: Environmental > Aquatic > Marine > Oceanic | place: Pacific Ocean | collected 2013-06-19
AAGTTCGCTTAGTTCGAGTGATGTCATAAATCAAATCCTAGTATTAGGTAATGTTAATGATATTGGTGTACCAAGTGATGACACAGTATCTACTGCAAAGATACAAGCAGACGCAATTAATGCAACTAAGATAGCTGACGATAGTATTTCTGATGAACATTTAGATATAACAGCAATCACAGGTCAAACAGCCATTACATCTTTAGCCGATACTGATAAGTTTTTAGTTTCAGATGCAAGTGATAGTGGTAATCTTAAATATGTAGAAAAACAATATTTGCCTAGTGGTACTCATGTAAAATTGGTAAGTGGTAGTGCAAGTAGTGCGGCAAATCACGATTTTCAAAGTTTTATGGATACAAGCAAATATAATACTTACATGGTGCAATTTAGCAAAATTATAGGTCTTGCAGGAAACACTTTTGATTTTCAATTTTTAGATGGAAGTTCAGTTAATACTTCTGGTTATTGGGGTGCTGTTCAAGGTTATAGAAGTGGAGATTCGGCATATGTTGACGCTTATGAAAATGAAGCACAAGGTAAATTAGGTACTGCTTTATATGGCTCTAGTGGAAACACAGGAAATTATTTATTTTGGATTTATAATAACCCAAATTCTACGAATGATGGAAGTAATGTTTATGGACATAATTGGGGGTATCGTAATGATTTTGGAGATTATATCTTTACTGATTATACAATAGATTTTAGAAACAATGATAATGTAACAGGTTTTAGAGTTCATGCGTCTGGTAATGACAATACAACATTTGATTACGCAATATATGGGATAACAAAATAATGGCAGAGTATAATAATATAATAACATTAGAGGGTGTAACAAGAGTAGAAATAACTGGAGAAGAATTAACAAAACTTCAAGCTGATAGAACAGCATTTGCTAACAAATCAGGTGAAAGAAAATTAGAAGTTATTAAACAGTTACGATTAGATAGATTAAAAGAAACAGATTGGTATTCTAATTCTGATGTAACAATGCCAGACAATATAAAAACTTGGCGACAATCTTTACGCGACTTACCAGCCAACCATACTGATGAAAACGCATATGACTTATTACTAGCAAAAGATAGTGATGGAAAATTAACACATTCAATTTGGAGTAAACCATGAGCTTAGTTAAATTAAATATTGCAAGAGGGGTTACAGGTACTTTGCCTACAAGCAATTATGTCGGTGGAAAAATTTTACAAGCAGTGACTGCTACTCATTCTACACAAGTTAGTTCAACAGATAGTAGTAGTTGGACAGATACAGGATTAACTTTAAATATTACTCCTTCTGCTACATCTAGCAAAGTTTTATTTATAATATCTCAACAAGGTTATATAACTAGATCATCAAGTTTAGCTAGAGGTATTTTTAGAGTGTTAAGAGGTAGTACAACAATTTTTGACTCAGCTAATTTTACAATGAATATGCAACAAACAGGAAGTGATTTATCACATAGTACAATGTTAAGTTTTAGTGGATTAGACTCTCCATCATCAACTTCTGCTTTAACTTTTAAAACTCAAATATTACCAGAATCAAGTACAACAATGATGGCACAACAAAATAATCATCCATCAACAATTACATTATTAGAGGTAGGAGCATGACAAAAGTTATTACAAAAGAAGATGCAATTTTATCACTTAATGCTAATGCTAAATTTACTGCTGTTGGTTGGAAAATTGATGATTGTGAAATAAATTGGGTTGATACAACTCCAATTTCTAAAGCAGATATAAAAGCTGAACAAGAAAGATTACAGGCGATTGAAGATGGTAAATAATCCTTGTGGTTGTAATGGAAGTTGTGTTTGTGGCAAATGAAAATAGAATTATCGATAACGAATATTTTAATATTCTGTGGAATTGTTGCAGCTATTAGTGGAAATGTTTTTATTGTAGGTAAACTATTTGCTGACTTTGAATTATTAAAAACAAACATAGAGGATGTTCAAGCTAATCAAAATGTGCTTGAATTAAAGAATGAGATTTTAGAAAACTCTTATAAGATTAAGTCTTTAAGATTAGAATTAGACGGCGATTATCAATGAGAATGCTTTTTTTTTTGCTAACTTTTATTATGATTGTTGCTGCTATACAAAGTTCAAGAGCCGATGACAATAACGCAACTAACCAAAGTGGTAGCAATACCATTATTGATGGAAATTACGAAACCACAAATAATAATACTTACCAGTCTGGTAGTTCCAATGATACAACTAGCACAACTACTAATAATACTACCAATACTACAAGTAACAAATCTAATATTCCTCCTCCGAGTGCCAACGCACCATCGTATAGTTCTATGTCGCAAGACGTTTGCAGCATGGGTATTAGTGGTAGTGTTACTACCAGCTTTGTTGGGGTTTCTGGTGGAAAGCACCACATTGACCAAAATTGTGAACGTATTAAATTAGCAAAAGTTTTAAAGGATTTTTCAATGTCCGTAGCTGCTGTGGCAATACTGTGCCAGGATGAAAGAGTGTTTGCAGCGATGATGATTTCTAATACTCCTTGTCCAGCACCTAATGGATTACTTGGCGATGATGCTATTAAGTTTTGGGAAACATATCCAAAGCTAAGACCAGATTATGAAACATATATTAAAGATGAGGAATACATGGCATCCATTCGCATTCAAGAAATGTGTAAAGATTGCAACGATCCTTTTGAGCCTATCTCTCTCCACGACAGGTAAGAGTGAAGTTGTAACTACTGGTAATTTATTACCTAATGCTAATGATGGTGTTGATTGGAACTCATCATCTACTGATCTAATAAATGATGGTAGTAGTGGTTATGTTACCAATGGATCTACTGTTAATGGGTTTACGATTAATTGTCCGACTTCCCAAGCAAACTGTGGGTACAAGTATGATGTTGGTGGAGATTTTGAAGTTACAGGCACAGCTACTGTAAGTGTTGATGATATTGCTTTGACTAGCAATTCTATTACGCAGCCAATGTTAGATAATGGTATAACTTTAAATAGTTATATTGATGTTGCTAACTGTGAAAGTGTCCAGGGAAACTGTGAAAGTAAATCTGGCAGCAACGATAGTCATACAACAACTGTAAAATTAAAAGATGTTGATGGTACTGTTTTAAGTACATCATCTGTAACACGAACAGAAATAACTGGATTTCATGGTAACTGTAATGGTTATCCAGGAGCTAGTGGCGATGGTAGATCTGCTGCTTGTGGTCAATATACTGATACCATTATTTATAATGATGTAGGTAGTAATAAAGTTGATTGGTCATGGAGTGGTACTGATACCAACTATACTAATCAATCTATACAAGGTGTAAACTTATTAGGTGCGTCATTAAAAATGACTTATACTGATACTAACTACATCCCTATTGATACTGATACACAAGATGCAATAGATGAAATAGATGAAAACATACCAGACTTTGTAAATGATTTTTCTTTTGAAACTATTGATTTTGAAGAAGAATTTATTTGGGAAGATTTTGAGGAAATATTTTTTGAAGAAGAATTATTTGAAGAAGAATTTGAAACAATCTTCATGGAGGAGTTTGAAGATTTTGAAGAATTTGAAGAAGCTGCATTTGAAGAATTAGAAGTACCAGAAGAATTTGAAAGTTTCTTTTCGGAAGAATTTACCGATGAAGAAATGGAAATATTAGAGGAAGAATTTGCTGATGAATTTGAAGAATTTGCTGATGATGTTATGGATGAATTTCTTGACGAAGAACCAACCGAGCTTGCCACAAAAGAAGAAGAAGAAATCATTGAAGAAGAAGCCAACGAAGAAAAAGAAATTGCTAGTAAAGAAGAAGAAACAGAAGAAGAAATAACTGAGGAGAAAGATAATGAACCAATTACAGAAGAAGAAACCAAAACCGAGAAAGCCGAAGGGGTACTAGAAGAAGAAGATAAAGAAATAGAGGTTGCTGAAACCGAAGATAATAAAATTAATATTGAAGTTAATGATAATGTATCGGTAGTAGTAAAAGAAATTTCTTTATTCGATGATGGTAATCAATTAGCTGCTTACGATAATACAGATTTCTACCAACCAGAAACTATTTATTCTGATGTTGATAATGCTTTATTCATCCAGGCAGATCTATCCATTTATAATAAGGGTATTTATCTTAACATAGGATTAGATAATTATATTTCTACTGATCCAGTTGGACAACATGAACAAAAATTATACGAGATTAAAGTAAATAAAATACAATTAATGATTGAGTTACAAAAGTTAAAGGAATTATTATGATACAAAAACTAACTAACTACGCATCTATTATAGGTGTGATTGGTGCTATTGGTGGTGGCTTTTATGCTTGGGGAGAGTTTAATACTAGACTTGATGGCATAGAAAATAAAGAATTTGTTGTTAATGAAACAGTTGATCTTGCACCAGTTAATGAAAAGATTTCTAATTTAGAAGTAGAAATATTAGATCGTATGTCGGCACTAGAAGATGAGTGGATGGCTAGAGATAACGATACCAATGATGATATATTAAATGATATAGCTGGAGTTCAATCAGAAATAAAATCTTTAATAGATAAAATGGGTATTGCAGATCGACAGTTGCAACTTAATATTGTCGAATCATCTGATAAAACTTTTAAAGAATTTGGTAAACTAAGAGATTTAATTAATGAGTTATCCAAGAAGATTGCTATTGCTGAAAAACAAACTGAATTAAATAAAATATTAATTGATGAAATAAAAGCAGAAGCAAGTAATCCTTTAGGTGGGTAATGTCTAATTGGGAAAAAGATATTGCAGAGTTGCGTACTGATGTAAAACATATGTTGCACAGTCAAGAAATAATGCAAAAACAAATACGAGATTTACAAAAGTTTAGTTCTATGGGTGCTGGTGGTTTAAAAGCATTAGTAATTATAGGTATTATATTAGGTGTCATTGCGAAATGGATGGGATTTTTTGATTAGTTTTGTCTTATGAAAAAATTGCCAAAGGGATGCAATCAGAGTTTATTGCTGCCGCTTGGTTAATAAAAAAAAATTATACAATATATTGGAAAACACAGGACAATGATGTCATTGATATAGTGGCTGTTCATCGTGTTACAGGTAAAGTTTTAAAAATAGATGTAAAGACTGCAAGTATTCGTAAGACTTGGCGTCCTGGCACAATAGTTCACAGAACACAGAGTAAATATCAAAAACAATTAGGAGTAAAAATTTTATATGTCTTTAAAGATGGAAGATGCAAGTTTAAGTGAGCTTAAAGAACGCATCCGTTTACATGAAGGTTATCGTCTTGAATGTTACAAGGACCATTTAGGTTTTTTAACAGGTGGAATAGGTCATAAAATGTTGCCTGGGGAAGAAGTACCAACAACAGAAGATGGCTGGTTAAAAATATATGACGAGGACTTTGATAAAGCAATCGAGGGAGCAGCCAAAGTATGTCAAGGTATGGATTTACCAGACAGAAAATTTGGTGTGTTTATCGAAATGGCTTTCCAGTTAGGAGCAACTGGTTTGTCTAAATTTAAAAAAGCTCTTGCAGCAGCTAGAGAACATCAATGGCAAGAGTGCCACGATCAACTTCTCGATAGTCGCTGGTATAAACAAACGCCAAACAGAGCAAAACAGTTGGCGGAAATAATGTTGGAGGACTAACATGGAAAAGATTAAATATTTTTGGAAAGGACTTACTAAGCGAGGTAAAATACTTACTGTTGCTGTTATTATTATTGTAGCAGTTATAGCTTGGGGTCAATTTTAATGTTTAACTTACTACTAGGACCTTTGACCGATATAGTTGGTACTTCGGTCAAGGGTTTTATTGACAACAAAAAAGCAAAAACAGAATTAAAACTTACAGAAATTAAAGCATCTAAAAAAAGGATGGAAGATATTGCTGCTGGTAAAATTGCCTGGGAGCAATCTGCTGTTGATCAAATGCAAAGCAGTTGGAAGGATGAATTTTGGACTTTAATTTTCGGAGCAATTTTGCTTGGTTGTTTTCTACCATGGACACAAGATTACGTTGCAAAAGGTTTCATATTTTTAGATGAACACACACCTCAATGGTTTGCCACATGTTTAATTATCTGCATTAGCGCCAGCTTCGGCATCAAAACAGCTAAAGGAGCTATAGGTATTTTTGGCAAGAAAAAGTAAAAAAATTATTATTCCTGGTATGTGGTTCTTTTCTAAAAACCGAACCCAACAAGAAGAATATAAAAAAAATAATCGACCACCGGATTGTAAAAATTGTAATCATATACCAATACATTCAAATGATGGTTTAAAGACCTGGATGTGTGGAAACTGTAAATTTAACGAATTTAAGCCAAAAAAAGTGTTGATATTTTGAGCATACAGAAGGTTGTAGCACCTCTCCCTTGTGATTGTACCCCCCTAATTTTTCATTAAAGCAGCAATTTTATCTGCTGACTCTTGTTCCTTTTCCAAGTTTCTCCAATTACCTTTTATATACAAATTAGATATTTCTTTTGTAGCATGACCATGATCTCGCATCATCGCTTCTTTATTTTCTTCCAAGTATTCTTTTAAGGTAATAACAAACACTCTAAAACTATGTGGTGTTATGTTTCCTACTATACCAATCTCCTTATTATATTTATTTAATACTCTATTCACAAAATTATTACGATGCAGCATAGTACCTTTTTCTGTTGTAAATAATAATTGGTTTGGATCAGTAATATTTTTTTTCTCTATGTATTCACAAAGAAGCTGTGTCATTTCTTTTGATAAAGTAACAGCTCTATCTCCAGCTCTACTTTTTGGTTTATGTTTTAATCGACCACTAGAAGTATTAACTGTTTTATTTATATCTAAATAACCAATTCCATCTTCTATAATAAAATCTTTTAATAGTAATGGAATGATCTCTCCAAATCTTCCCCCTAATTCTCTCATTAATCTTATTAATACATATGCATCATAATTGCGTATTTTAAAAACATCACATAATTTTCCTAATTTTTGTAATGCTTTTTTATAACCACCTTGGACAATAATAGGATCTTCTTTACTATCTTCATTTTTTTTAAATATTCTTTTAAATTCATTTCTATCCACTTGATCGCAATAATTAAATATTATTCCTCGTTCTTCTTCTGCCGCATACTTAAACAATCTACCTAATAATTTAAAACACTCTCTATTATATCGTGGTGTTAAATGTTTATTCATTTCCTTACCAATACTAGAAGTAATTTTTTTATTAAAATCTTTTAACAATCTGTCTTTAATAGATTTGTTATCTATTTTTATTGTCCATAATTGTTCAGCATCATATTCATAATTCTTAATTGTTTCTGGTTCAGGACCATGTTGTATTTGTTCCAGGTGTTTCTTCCAATCATCATATAAAACACCTAATGTATCTTGTTTCCCATAAGTGCCGTTTTTTATAGACTTTTCTATGCGTTCTTTTTCTTTTGCCAATTCCTCTATATTACGAGGAAAACTAGATTTTTTTGTAGATATTCTTTCTGTTTCTATTTTCCTAAATTCATTATCAACATAATCAAATGTCTTGATTTCAAAATAATATCTATCTTTCCAAGGTGTAATCTTTGTAAGTTTGTATTCCATATATAATATAATTTATTGTATATACTCTTAGCATTTTATTCTATTTAAAAAAAGACAAATCATTGACAAAATTAATCTTGTCAGCGATTGGGTTGTCAGCGATTTTGTCAGTTGCTATATAAGAAATGGCAAGTTTCCTATGTATTGTGTGGGTTTTCATGGGTTGTTATGATACGGAAAATAAAGGAAAAAAATCAAAAAATAGGTTAACAGACTATTACCAATGGCAGAAAACTAGGAAAAATTATATGTTTGTCAGCGATACATTCAGCGATGATAAAAAAACCTTATGAGTAATAGGCGTAAATCAACAATAAATAATTTTACAATATAGCAAATTATTCTATATAGATTTTGGTATTCCTCGGTGGCGCAATGGTAGCGCATCTGACTGTTAATCAGAGGGTTACTGGTTCGAGTCCAGTCCGAGGAGCCAACTTTTTTGTTCTTGGATCTATTTTATTTGGTCTAACTTTTCCCACCAATTCATAAACATACACATAATTATCACATCTTTTACCTTCCCATTGGAAGTGTAATTTTTTTGGTGGATCTTGATATTGCTCCAGGCACATTGGATCAAAATTACTATTTGTTACTGGCATTAACCTTTTGCTTTCAAATAAGCTAAACCACAATCACTACAAAAAGGGAAACCAGTTATAATAGAAGTAGCTTCTTTTTCACATCCCTCAGATCTACACTCTAATTGCTTATTATCTAATGCGCTAAGAGCTTTTATTATACCTTGATGATCTTCTTCTCGCATATCACTTTGTTTGTTGCTAGGCAGCCATTTACCTTTTAATTTCATATAGTGCCACCATACGAAGTATTTGTATCATCAATATGTTGACATTCTTTGGCATGATTATCTTGTAACTCTTTTAAATATTGAAACCATTTCTCTGGTTTAACATTCTCATGCAGCATTCCAACTGTTCTTGCTACTCTTTTAACTCTAAATCTAATTATTTCATTTTTCTCATTAACTTTATAAAAAACAACAAAACCTGGCACATCAAATTTTAGTGCTAATTTTTTTGTTAATGTATATGCCTTAAATGTTTGACCAGTATCTTTTGCTAATTCTATAAAGGCGAGGGGTTGATAACAATGTTTACATACTTCCACACTGTCTACATCTATCATGGCAATACCTTCAAACTGACGATGCCATTTACTGTAAGCTTCTTGTTTTAAATTACTGTACCAATCTCTAGCCATTACCAAATTCTGCTTTAATTATTGCTCGACCTATTTCTTCTACTATCTGTGGTACAACTCCGTTACCTAGTGCCTTCAATCTTTTCGTACGATCTTTGTCCACCCCTGTGGTAATCCCATAAGGAACTCCACGAAGTCTGGATTCAATTTGCCACCAGCTCTCCTCGCATTCGCTTCCAGACATTTGCTCTGTTGTAAGTTTCCCTTCAATCGGTATTTGTGTTCCGATGCTGTCGGTGTTGGCAGCAACTTGTAATGATCCAGATACTTCACTGCATCGTTCAGTTTCGCTCCAAACTTTGTTCCTGTTTTTTTCCTCGTTACCGACCATCCGCTGCTGTTCGGTTTGATGTATTCCACTGGCATCGTTACATCCAAACTGTTTCCCGCTGTTGGTGTTGGTAGTAACCGGTCCATTATCTGTTCTGCTAAATTTCCTGGTGGTACTGTCTTTCTCCCTATACTCTCTCTGAATTTCTTTCTTTTCTCTTTCGACTCCTCTGATCTTACTCCAATATTGATTGCTGTCGGTGTTAGCAATAAACCAGATTCTTTCCCTTTTGTGCCACGCACCTTTGCCGATAGCTGGTATATTAAACGCTTGGACTTCGTAACCTTCACTTTCCAAGTCAGTATGCACAGTGTTGAATGCCAAGCCATCTTGTGTCGTAACAATTCCTCGCACATTTTCTGCAATAACCCATCTGGGTTGCGTGTGTTTGATGACATCAAACATTTCTCCCCAGAGATAGCGGTCATCTTCCGTTCCTCGTTGGAGTCCTGCTTGGGAAAATCCTTGGCATGGGAATCCTCCACAAACAAGGAAGGTTGGTTCGTTGATTTTGGTGTCTTTAATGTCATTGTATAGGGTAACTCCTGGGAAGTTTTGTTTTAAAACTTCTTGGCAAAAAGGTTCAATCTCGCAAAAGGCAATTGTTTTAAATCGTGGATCTGCTCGGTGTAGTCCAAGACTAAAACCACCAATCCCACTAAAGAGATCAACTATGTTTAAACTAGCTGATGGGTTCAATGGATCGATGACTAAATTTTACTCGCTTTATTTTGTTATGTTTTATTAATGCTTCTATTAATCGGTGAACACCAGATTTAGATTTAAGATTAACTGCTGCCTTCATTTCATTAAACGAAGGAGAATAATCGTTCTCTTTAATATAATTTTTTATATATTTTAATAATTCAGATTGTTTTCTTGTCATGCTGCTTTAATTTTTCTAGTTCTTGTCGCAACTTAAAATTTTCATCTGTTTTATCCGTTAATAATTTCATCATAAATTCGTCATTTAATTTTTTTTCTTTTTTTAATTTCCGTAATTCTTTTTCTAATTCGTCAGACATTCTTGTATTTATCTCTAATCTTTATTAATTTTAATTTTACATCTTCCAGGTACACCGCTAGATCAAGAGCTTCTTCTATTGCGTTATCTATTCCTGAAATTAAACCATATTTAGCATTAGCCATAGTATCGCCATATTTTTTAATACCCATGTTGGACCGATTAATCATTTTCTCACAAATCTTTTTGACTAATGGATCTTTTGCCATTTCATCAGGTATTGATATTAAATCTTTAGCGGACAAATCTGTCATAAGTCTTTTTCCTCAACCCATTGTTGTAATTTTTGATACGATATTAAAAAAGTTTTACCAATTTTTTTCATCGGTAATTCTTCTTTAATACGCATACGATGTACTCGTTCTTTTAATGCTTTATCTGAAAGCTGCGGCTGGTTCTGAAATAATATCTTACCAACCGCAACAGTATCTAACAATGATATGGGAGTTATATGCATTAAAATTTATCAAAGCTAGAATCCGATGATTCTTTTTTCTTAGCTGCTCGTTCCATAAATTTACCATAATCTGTTTCAAAATCTTCTATGGAAATATTTAAAACAGTTTTATCGTTTTTATTTTTTCCAGCCCACGCAGTAAGACCAACCTTAGTATTGGCTGGAAAAGTTACTTCATCAAAAAAAGTAAACCCTGATTTATCTTTATCATCTTCAAAAGATAATGAAGCTCCTATTGGAAATTTCTTTCCACTATCCATATGTGCATCAAGCATTTCTTTAAGCTCTTTGCCTGGATATAATGTTAAGTTAATTTTTGGCATTTAATATTCCTTTCCTTACACTTGCAAGTTTTTCAATTAATTCTTTTTGCACATCACGACTTTGTTTTTTAAACCAAGGTTCATAAGGTGTTTTTAATTTATCTACTTGACCAGGATGGGTTGCCTTTTCTATGACGGAGGAAAATTTTTGGATTTGTGTTACTAAATCCATTTCATCCCACCCTGGCGGTAGATCCTGACGATGTTGCGAGCTTGCAGCAGCAGACTTATTTCCACTACCACTTGCATCATCAGGTTTTCCAGTTTGTGAATAAACATTGTTATCTACTGGAAACTCTTTATCTTGTTGTTCAATAGCTATAAGCAATTCATCGCCTGATGGATATTCTCCACCTTGCAATCCTAAATTTGCTAAAGCACGACCAATAGAAGAAGTTTCTGCGTTTTCCGCAGCAGAAGTTTTATTAACTGGTCCAAATCGTCTATCTTCTTCCGCTATCCCATTGGCAACCCTATTACCGCCAACAGAAATAGTTGTTTCAGAACGCACATAACTTTCATCAAATGTTTGTGTCGTATCTATTTGTGCATCCACACCAAAATGTTTTCTGAATATACGAACACGATCAGCAACCATTGTATATTTTTTTGATCCTTTAGTTGCTACTTTTAATTTTTTATCAATGTTTGCTAATTCTAAAGTTGCAGCAGCAAGTGTCTTATTAAAATCTATACTCATGTTACATCCACTAATGTTACTTGATTAATTAATTTACTTTGTAATGGTGTCATTTGAGGAGGATTTGCTTTTCTCTCCTGACATTCTTTTTGTATTTTTTCTTCACGATCCATGTTTAACCAATCAAGTTTCGTGCAAATTATTTTTTTCATTCCGATAAAATCAGCATCTTTTATTCCCATAATTTTTCTATCTCCCTAAGTTCCTCGCTACTGTAATCTCTCCAAAAATAATGTGAAAAATCTGATGGCACATACTTTGTGCATTCTTCTAAAGTTAAACCTAAATCAGATTGTAATTTTAAAATGTTTTGTCTTTGTAATTGTAAGCGTCTTTGATACGCCAATACTCTTTTTAAATTTTCTGGTTGTAATTCTTCACAGTTTTGTGAAGTAAATATTTTAAAACCAACTTCTCCTTTTTTTGCTAATGGTTTACCACTTGCATAAATAATATAAGGATCAAAGCCAGTAGCTTTCCAATAAAATGCTGTTTGCAGCACATGACTAAATTCTGGTTTAGGTGGTAAATATTTATTTGTTACTTTTAATTTACCTTGTTTATCTTTTTCTCCTTTTCCATCAGGTTTAAACCATTTTGTTTTTATCTCTAATACTCTTTTCCATTCAGTAAAAATTAAATCCGTTCTACCAATAGTAGTAATTTCTATTCCTGGATGTTGGTATTCACAATATGTTTCAGTTGTAATTTTATTTACATCAGGAAGTTTTACTTGTTTTAATGCTTGTATTAAATGTTGAATACAAAGAGGAGTGCGTTCTTTAACAATAAAAAAATGTTCTAATTCTGCTCCATCGTATAAATGCTGCCTATCATCTAAATATTGTAATGCACTATCAATGGCTTTCTTTTCTGTATAACCATGAAATATGTATGCTCCTAAACCAAATGGTTCTATTGTAATAGTTTGGTCGTCTTGATTAACAAAAGATCTCTCACGATCCCCTTGGACCGCATTACCGCCTATCATATTAGGATTAGGTTTTTTTTTGCGTCTATATTCTTGATCGTTTAGTACATACAACCACCACCAATTATCTATCGGCTTGTTGTCCTGGCTTGCAGAAAAATGATCTAAACCAGCGTTTAAATAATATTGTGGAACAGCACCAAAACCATTCATAAACTTAACCTGAACATAATAGGAACTCAATTAACATTTATTGCAAAGTTTCGTCAATAGATAATTAGCAAAAAAAACTAATTTTAAATTTTATTATAAAAAATCTTCTTCTTTGTACACTTTTCCAACATTATAATTTTTACAATCTGGGTATAATAAATCATGTACATTAGTTTTAAAGATACTAATTTTAGCTAATTTATGAGCTAATTTTGATGTAAATACAGCTTTACCATTAAGAACCTTGTTAAAATGTATGACATTTACACCAATCATACTTGCAATTTGTTTTTGTTCTAAACCACTATTTTTAATAATATTGCGTAAATTAATAATGTTATATTGTAACATTTATTCAATGTATATTATTTAGCATTTAATTCTATATCTTATTTTTTTAATATTTACACTTTGCAAATAAAACTAATTCGTGTAGAGATATTTGCTAATATGACTTTATCAGAGTGGAAAACACTTAAAAATATACAAACTTTAACAGCTTTAGCCAATAAATTAGGCGTAAATAATTCTAAAAATCCTGCGAGATTAGTACAACGATGGCTAGATGGTAGCTCTTATCCACGAAAACACCATTTAGATATTATTTTTAAGGCAACAAATGGCAAGGTTACAGCAAACGATTTCTTTACCCAATAAGATAAAGGTTGGATCGGTGGACATTTCTGTCCAGTTAATAGACGGATTAGTTGATATTTCAGAGGATGAGGGAAGTTTTGACGGCTCAAAACAAACCATTATTTTAGATAAAAGCATTATAGAACGCCAAAATTCTTACTCTTTGTTGCTAGTTTTACATGAGCTGGACCATGTTATTTTTGACCAGCACCTTTTAAAAGCAGCAGAGGAGGAGATTATCGTTAATGCTTTCTCCCATTCTACTGTTCAAATACTACGAGATAACCCTGATTTAAAGAAATGGATGGATGCATGTCTAAAATAGAATTAACAAATAAAGAGATTATTATATTAAAGGATTTAGCAAGTAATTTTTTAATACCAAATACGGCTTTTATTAAAGGTGGTATGTTGGATATAGCTTATCAAATATGCAGAAAACATGAAATTGAATTAAAAGATTTACAATCAAAAGCAAGAACTAGGCATTTTGTAGCTGCAAGGATTGAATTTACAAAAAGGTGTTTAAAAGAATTAAATAAATCAATGAACCAAATTGGTCGGTTCTTAAATAAAGATCATACAACCATTATTTATTACAAGAATTATGCTACTTAAACGATGGCAACTATTAAAAGAAGTAATGGCAGATAATAATCTTAATCCATCTGCGCTTAGAGTTATGTATTTCTTGCTTAATCGTGAGAATAGCAAGACTAAAGCATTATTTCCAAGCCATGCGAGGTTATCGGTTGATACAAACCTATGTGATAGATCTGTTAGACGAGGTATTGATAACTTAATTGAGCAAAATTATATCATTAAATTAAAAAAAGGTTCTCCAGGTCGTGCTACTACTTATCAAATCAATTATGAACAGCGGACAGTTTTGTCCAAGACACAGGACAGTATTGTCAAAAATATACGGACAGATATTGCCGACCAATCTACCAAAGAATCTATTAATAAATCTAGTGTTGAAAATTTAATTAGTAGGGTAGCAAAGAATACTAATGCTAATTACAAAGCTGTTGTTAATGGTATTTCACAGAAGTATTCATCGGATGAGAGAACCTATCAAAGAATATTAAAAAAAACTGGTAATAATGAATTAGCAGAGGAATGGCTTAAATTAAAACAAAGTAAAAACTGGAATGACAAAGTGCGAGCAGAAAAAATAGCAAAGCACCTTCAATGCCTATAATTACAAATCAAGATATAATAAATTTATTTGAACAAGCAGCACTAACCGATAAAAGACTACCTAGAGCTTTTAAAAAGCAAAAAACCACAGCATCCTGGCAAGAGGTTAAACAAGAAAAGATGTATAGACATTCTTGGTATGATGCTACATTTGTCGTTAAACCTACATCAAAAGATATTAGTCGGTGGTGGATAGCATCAACTATTTTAAGAGAAGTTGTTGAGGATCTACAAGCTAAGAGAATTATATGGAGTAGAGCAAAGAAAATTCCTTTTTCTAGGATAGCACGCTTTGTCGGTGTTGATCGTAGAAAAGTTAAAACAATGTGGTTAGAGGAAATTATGTATATTAGGTTATGGCTGCAGCTTCATGAAAATAATAAGAAAGTTAATGACATGATTGACAAAATAGTGGTAAGAAATAAATATAATTGAAGTTTAGTCGGCTTTGTCGGTTTCTTTTGCAATCAAATAATATTTTAAATGTTGTGCCAAATTTCTTGGTGGCTTTGTCGGTCCATTAACCCAACGCCAAATAACATTTCTATCATTAACTTCTGATGTGCCAAAATAAATTCTACAAAGATCGCCTTGTGTTAGTCGGTGTTTTTTTAAAAATGCTTGTAGCTGCTTAGATGTCATAAAAGGGTTTATATACTATTATATGATAAAAAAAACCCCCTTATAAAAGAGGGTTTTAGTCGGTTTTACAATCTATCTTTAGAAATCCAAGCTTCTCTAGTAACTAACCCTAGATCTTCATTTAATGAATTTAATAGATCATATAAAAAATGCTCATTAAAATGTTTTGATTGATTAATTAATTTTTCAATTTTAATACATATTGTTTTAAATAAGTTTTTATCTAAATCTTTAAAATATGGATTATTTTCAATATAATGGTTTATAGGATCATCTGGGTGTAATTCCGTTAAATTCATTTTATTTAAATATAAAACAAAATTAATAAGATCTATATTTTTATTAATTGCATTAATATGAAAAATATCTAGTTGTCCGTGTTCTGTTTTCATTTTTTAAGCTCCTAGTAGTTATTGATTAAATAAACTAGCGGTAAAAATACCGCTAATTCGAGAAGTGATGCTATAAATATAAATTTAAGCATTATCAGACCTCATAATATAAATACCGTCTTTGTAGTCGATAAGCTCTAAAGTATAGCCAATTTGATTAATAATTTTTTCAACGCTAGAAAAACCACAAGCTCCGTCAATAGATGGAATTATATGCTTTTCTGTTGGTAGTTTATTAGATGCAGAATGAAAGTCCTGGTATCTTGCTAGACCTTCAAAACCGTCTTTTTTTTCTTGATCTAATGTTTTTTGGCTTGGCTGCCAATCAGGATCATGAAATTTAAGTCCAGTAAATTCTTGATCAAATTTTAATAATTGATCTTTGAATTTTCTTGCGATCCAATCGCCAAGTGAAGTGCCTTGCATATCATAGCCACCACCATTGCAAGCGGCAACCTTTTCATTGTTTACGAATAATGAACAAATATTATAGCCGTAAGTGTCTCGACCTCGACTTGTAGTCCATTTAAACTTTAAATTATATTTATCATTCATTTTAAGTAAGCTCCTTGTTTAAAATGTTTTTGAGCAACTTTGATTGTAAAATCTTCGGACCATTCCGCTGGATAGTTGCGACCAGGTGTCTTTGGTAATTTCTTACCATCGATAAAAACTCTACGACCAATAAAAGAGATTAACCCT
>Ga0209645_1000769_pt1 | contig 16360 bp, 29 predicted proteins | sample ETNvirenome_6_30_FD_184070 | JGI IMG/M metagenome (GOLD analysis project Ga0209645, IMG submission 184070) | Marine viral communities from the Pacific Ocean - ETNP_6_30 (SPAdes) (version 2) | ecosystem: Environmental > Aquatic > Marine > Oceanic | place: Pacific Ocean | collected 2013-06-19
TCGCTGCCGAGGGCCGACGAGATATCGTCGTCGTCGAGCCCCACCTCTTGCGGATGAACGACGACGGAACGCTCATCTGCCCTGTCGGCACATCGTCGGCTGTCGTCGGGTCGGACTGGGACAAGTTCATGGCGGCCTTCGAGGAGGCCAACCCCATGGCCGTCGACACCGTGCAGCTGGAGCCCAACGGGCTCGACGGCATCCTCCGCCACTTGAAGCGGTGGCCCCATGGCATCGGCTACCTCAAGCGGATTGACACTAAGCTGCGAGCCCACAACTTCAACGAGAGGATGAAGCGTACCGAGGAGGGCGACATCAAGCCGTTCCGCATTCGGAGCCGCTACCGTAGCGGGACAACGGAGTCCGGCTGGGCTGCGGTCAGCCTAGACTTTCCAACGGTGGCGGACACCCTCAACACCATCCGCAAGATTGCGGAAGCCCTCAAGCCCCTTGGGCTGGAAGGTCGGGGCGAGGGTGAGGGTATCAAGGGCGAGGTCATCTACGACCCGGCCACTACCAAGCTGTCGGTGTCGGCCCTGGTGGCTCGCAACGAGTGGGTCGACCCGGCCACCGACGATGTGTTCAAGGCTGGGTTCAAGGTCGTCAGCCGTGACGACGGCAAGGGCGGCTGGGACCTCTACTTCATTGCGTTCCGCAACCACTGCGAGAACTTCATCATCGTCCACGTCGACAGCAGCGATGGTGTTCTCGGCAACAAGGGCTGGCACAACCGCTCCAATGCCCAGTTGCTGGAGGGCATGAACGAGGCTCTGGCGCAGGGTGTCGAGTTCATGGAGGACTTCATCGACTTGTGGGGCCTGTCGAGTACGGTCAGTGCCGCTGACGCCCTGGGCATCGACCTCACCGACGAGGAGCACGGCCTTCGTGGCGATGCTCGCAAGTTCTACGAGGCTCACGACTACGACCCTCGGAGCCGCATCATCGCCGAGATCATCTCCCGTCCCGAGATGAAGGCGGAGGTCGCCACCGACGTGCTCTGCGAGGCCATCCTCCAGGGCTGGGACCTCAACGATGCAGAGGGTCGGGACACCAGCGGCATGAGCGTCAACGACCTCATCAACGCCGTCACCTACGTCCACCAGACCAAGATGGTCGACGCCATCGTCGCTGACCAGATGGCCCATGCTGGTGGCGCTCTGCTCCGTCAGCTTGTGACTGCCTAGTCGACCGAGTTCCGGGGTTGCTAGTGGAGTTCTACTCTCGCTCCTCCGCTAGCTACCCCGGGCTCCATCGGGGCTCTGACTAACAGGGCGACACACTCGCTCTGGTAGCCAGCATCCCGCTGGACACACGACACACAACACACCGGACAACGACATGCCAACACCGACAACCCGTTTCCGTCAGCTGCTAGCGGCGGACCCAGAGGCAGCAGAGAGGCTGCTCCGAGTGATGGAAGCCCCTGCCGAGACTGGGAGGGTGACCACACCGGAGTGCGTAGCGGAGGTCGTTCGCCCTCTGGTACTCGGCGACACGGAGCGTCTAGCCGTTGTCGCTTTGAACCGGCGTCACGCCGTCGTCGATGCGGCGGTAGTCAGCATCGGCAACGACTGCCAGACAATCGTCTGCCCCCGTGCTGTGTTGCGCTGGGTACTGACGCGACAGAAGCCCTGCTATGCGTTCGCTCTGGCCCACAACCACCCAAGCGGCGACCCCACGCCGTCACACCAGGACCGGGAAGTCACTCGGCGGCTACGCAAGGCAGCAGAGACGGTGGGCCTGACGATGCTGGACCACGTAGTCGTGACCGAGAACGACTACCGCCGCGTGGAGGCCTGATGTACGACCTCCTCTCTTGCTGGGGACCGGTGGTGGAGATGGTGGCTAACGCTGCCCCCTTCGCTGCCTTCCTCTACATCTACTTCAACGACTAGACACAGACCGGAGACACAATGCGCTGGATTGTTCAAGCCGTCGTAGTGCGCAAAACTCCCGACGGTTGGCTGGTTCGCCAGTTGCCTACGTTCGAGTTGCCTCCATGCTTGGGCCTCTACAAGCACAGCAGTGCCGTGGAGGCGGCACGTCGCATCCTGGCTCCCTTCCCCCGAGAGGAGGGGGTCAGCATCACGGTAACCTCGGTCGGCGGTACCTCCGTCACAGTGGAGGTCTGACATGTTCATGCGTTCCGACCGCATTGCCCAAGCCCTCGGCGAGTTGGCCGACGACCCTAGCGACGTGAACCCCGTCGTCTGCATCTGCCCCGTGAGGGGAGGTGGCCTGTCCATCCACCAGTTGGTGGAACTGAACGGCTGCTACATCGTGGCAACGCAGTTCTCCTGGGAGGAGAACGCAGCTGGGAACCACCTTATGATGAGGTCGATGTGGCCTCGCTTGTCGAACAAGTGGGTAGGGCAGCACTTCCTACCGGCGTACTGCTTCAAGCAGGTCGCGGAGCAGTACAGCCCGGATGCCCGCATCACCCACATGGAGGTGAGGGGGGACGACACCATCGGTGTGTACGTCACCGATGCGGTCGGCGAGCGCCGTCTGGACAAGCACAAGTTCAGGAAGAGGCGCCATAAGTTCCGGCGGCCCAACGAGAACAACGACTGGGAGCGCATCCCCTACGGAGGTGAGTGATGGGTTTCGTCTCGTTCAGAGAGTTCTTTGACAGCGGCATCGCTGGGTCAGTGGTGGTTCACCCCGGCTACTCGCATGACGCCCTGTGCCAAGTGTACAGGAATCTGAACAAGGGAACGACCGAGCGTCCGGTGTACAGCGTGCAGCAGTACACCAACCACGGCAGCCCCTCGGGCCGTAAGCGGTGGATTGTGGTGGCCTACGCCACGTCCATCCTGCTGCAGAACGTGACGTTCAAGGTGGACGAGAGGAAGCGCCAGAAGGTCATCGCCGAGCAGAGGAAGAACGTCCATGCCTACGCCATTGGGCACCAGCTGTGGGGCCACGTCCCCCACTGGCTGAACCAGCCCGGCCGTAAGGTCAGCTACAACCCCTACAAGGGGAGCAGCTTTACCTTCGACGGTGAGCCTACAGCGGGGCTGCCCTATGTCCGTCTCGGCCAGAAGGTCGAGGGCTGGACGGATGCCGACGAGGCGGCATGGAGGCAGCGGGAGAAGCGCCGCGACCTCCTCCGTTTGCACCGTCCAACCGGCGGATGACAAACCTTGACACGACAGCCGACCGGCAGCGGAGCACGTTGCTGCCGGTCGACCCGACCACACCGACACACGACACCGACGGAGACACGATGCGACTGACTCGATCGGGCTGGGTAGCCCGCAACATCACCCCCGGCCACTCCCTCTGGCTCGACTACGAGGGAGTCCAGTTCAAGCGCAGCCAGCGCGTCGTCAGGTACCACGACGGTACCGACGGCTACGACTGGCCCGAGGTGGTGCCGCCCAGCGTGCGGGCCAAGGTGGCCCGGCTGCTCGATGGGGGGGAGTGACATGGGATACAGATGGGACGACTACGACCCTGCAGCCCCGGACTCGGAAGCTTGTGCCCGAGCCGACGAGTACGACCCGGAGGAAGCGTTCGTCGAGTGGCTGACGGAACTCGTCACCAGGTTCGAGGACAAGTGGGGCTGTAAGCTCGGCACTGCCGAGTTCGCTGCCCGTGTAGAGAAGGCCCGTGCCGGTGACTACGACACCGACGACTGGCTGCTCCTCGACGAGGACATGACGGCGTACCGGGGCCCTGACTGGGCCGATGAGTACCCGCCAGACCCTAAGCAGACGCAGAAGCCGGACGACGACATCCCCTTCTAACCAGCCCCTCCCCTCTGGGGAGGCTGCCGAGTAGCCCCGACCCTCGGGGCTAGCCGCCAGCCTCGCTGGACACACGACACACGACAGAGGACACATGCCGTACCATCTCACACCTAGCAGTAGCAACGGTAAGACAGGCCCCATCGCGGTCACCACGTCAGGCCGGGACACCTGCCCGGTAAGCTGCCCGTTCGTGGGCAAGTGCTACCCGAACGCCGGTAAGCTCAACATCCACTGGACCAAGGTGTCCAAGGGCGAGCGTGGTGACACGTTCCCGGTGTTCCTCGGTAAGCTGCGGGCCCTGCCTCCTCGGCAGCGTGTCCGTGGTCAGCAGGCTGGCGACATGCCAGGCGACGGGGTGCACCTCGACGAGGCAGCGTGTGTCGCCTACGTCCAGGCTGCGACCAGCCGGGGTAAGGAGTTCTTCACCTACACCCACTACCCGCTGAACGACCACAACATTCGAGTTCTGCAGCGGCTCAACGCCATGCCCCGAGCAGGGCTGTCGGTGTCCTGCGAGACTCGTAAGCAGGTCGACTACGCCATGAGCTTGGGGCTCCCGGCAGTCATCGTGCTGCCGAGTAAGACCCGCAAGCCGGGGCCTACCGAGGCTGGCACTCGCATCGTCGAGTGTCCTGCTGCGAGCACGGCTCGCCTCATCAAGGCAGGCAGGCTCAACGAGTCAGCCCGCATCACCTGCGCCAACTGTGGCGGCAGCAAGGGTCCGCTCTGTGCCAGGGCAGACCGTAACTTCGCCGTAGGCTTTGTGGCTCACGCTTGGACACGCATCATCGACGGCATCCTTGCCGCACTGGAGGACTGAGACATGGACACCGCCACACACACATGGGACCCGAAGCCCTCCGACCTGACGCGTGAAGACGTGCTGCACATCATGACGGTACGGCACCATCTCGCCGACGGCATCGGCGAGGGCGAACGTGACGCGAACGGCGACCGCCTACCGGAGACCGAGACGATCAAGATCTCGATCGGATTCGCGGCGGTCTACGGCAGCGGTGAGATCTACCTGACGCAGACCGACGACCCCGACGCCCCCTGGATCAAGTTCAGGGCCTGGGAAGTCGCACAGCGCCGCGAGCATTTCGGACTCTGACCGACGCTGATCTTGCCGTGCGTCTCAACTACAACTGGCGATGACAACTTGTGACAACCTCGCGCCACGAAACGTGGCACATTACACTGACACCGACGGAGACACAATGAGCAACCCTACCCCCACCCCCATCGAGTACGCCACCGCCGCCGCCCAGAAGCTGGGCTGGGAGGTCGTCGTGTTCCTCCGCGACGTTGACCCCAAGTACACTCGGGCTAAGTCCCACGCGGTGGTCTGCCTCCGCCCCGACGCTCCCAACCCTCTGAAGCCCTACGTGGTGCACATCCTGCACACGTTCAAGGACGGCACAGCCTCCGGGCTCAGCCACGGTGACTACGACCTGACCTACGACAAGGCCCGTGAGTTGGCCGACGCTCGCTTCGCTCGGGGGTACTGACATGGGCTGGACGACAGTGACCGAGCCCTTCACTCACGCCATCTTTCGGGTGGCGCTGACCAAGAAGGATTGCAAGGGGGTGGACTTCACTGCCTCCATCATCGACATCGCAGACAGCATCGAGGACTTGCTGTTCGATGCTGTGGACATCGAACTGCTGGAGGGTAGTGGGTTCGACGACACCACCTGCTACTCCGACATCGCGCTAGAACTGGCCTGCATGTGGGCTGACGACAACACCAACACACAGAGAGACTGACGTGGCAACCACCACCCCTGACAGCGCAACCCCCCTTCTCACCCTCTTCCGGGAGGCCCTGCCTGCCGAGGACGACTGGCAGGTCAAGCCTGGCCTCAAGTGGCAGGTCAAGCCTGGCCTCAACGTCATCCGCCCCACTGGCAACGAGTGGTCCTTCGACGTGCTCGCCATCGACATGCCCCTGATTGAGGTGCTTGACGACGGCACCATCCTTGCCCGCCCCTGGGAAGAGGCGGCGTCTGCCTGCGACTTCGACGGGGGCAAGACCCCCCTGCTGCTTGTCCGTGACACGGCTTCCGGCGCGTGGTGGGCCTTCTACATCGGCGACGTGTGCCGCGCGACTGTGTCCATCCAGGTCGGAGGATGGCGGTCCATCAGGAAGGAGCCCGAGTTGTACGGCTGGAAGTTGACGCCGGATGTCATCCAGCAGCTGGTGTGGGTCTGACGTGCTGCGGGAGTTCGTCACCGACGGATTCCTCACGCCCTACCAGGAAGAGGTGCTGGTCGACAAGCGGCCAGACCTCTTCCTGCACTGGGCCTGTGGGTCCGGTAAGACTCTGGCTGCCTTGGCCTGGATGACCAAGGGTGCGCCAGACGAGAAGGTCGTCGTTGTCACCCGAGCCCCGACCACAGCACAGTGGGCTAGGGAGGCGCAGAAGTACACCACCCTGCGACCGGAAGTGCTCAAGGGGCAGACGCCCTACGCCCCTCGGTCACACGTCGTGGTGCTGTCCTGGGCCGTCGTCCGGGACTGGACACCGCACCTCATCCAGTGGGCACGGGGCTGCTCCCTTGCCGTAGTGTGGGACGAGATTCACAAGGGCAAGTCGTGGAAGCGGAAGGAGAGGTTGGTCGCCCGTAACGGCGACGTGTACTACAGCTGGAAGGACAACCGAGCAGCAGCCTGTGCGCAGCTAGCGCAGGCAGCGACCCGACGCCTCGGCCTTACGGCGACGCCAGTTAGGGACAGACGCTCCGACCTGTGGGCGCAGCTAGACCTGGTGCAGCCTAAGCAGTGGGGCTCCAACTGGGAGTTCATCCACCGCTACTGCGACGCACGACCAGGACGCTACGGTGGGGTCGACGCCACCGGGGAGAGCAACACCGACGAGCTACGCCAGCGGCTGGGTAGCGTCATGTCGGTGGTAACCAAGGAGGAGGCTAGTCGGCATCTGCCTCCCCTCAAGCGCAGCCTCATCTACTTGGGCAAGGAGGAGCAGAGTAAGCCCGCCGGGTTCAAGGCAGAGATGAAGCGTGCAGCGAAGCAGGGCGAGGGTGCTCTGTTCGAGATGAAGCTGTTGGAAGCTGCGTCCCGTAAGCGGACGTGGATTGCCGACACGGTAAAGGACGCGGTGCTGGAGGACAACCAGAAGGTGGTGGTTCTGACGGGCAGACGCAAGGACTGTGAAGCCTTGGCGAAGCTCATCAAGACACGCCTCAAGGGCAACGCACCGATGTGGTGGGGACACGGTGGTGTCTCGACCAATGAACGCGCCGACATGGTGGCAGCCTATGCGCAGACCGAGGAGGGCTGTGCGTTCGTGGGCACCACCGAGGCGTTCGGCGAGGCAGTCGACGGGTTGCAGAACACAGACATAGCTGTGTTTGGTTTGCTTCCGTGGACACCTGGCATGGTTACCCAGGCAGAAGGGCGCTTCTCGCGCCATGGTTCGCAACGGTCAGTGCACATCATGTACACTGTGGCCGAGGGGACAGTGGACGAGACAGTTGCCGACAAGCTACTGGGCAAGCTAGAACAAGTTGTCAGCACCGTGGATGACCCTACGGCAGCTGGTATCGCGGACACACTCGGTGCTGCGGAAGATGCAGACGCCATCATCCAGAGTGTGTTTGACTTGTTCGGAGGTAGCGATGAGTGACGAGAGACTGCTGACTACGAAGGAAGTGGCGGAGTGGCTGGGCTTGTCCATCCACGCTGTCTACCGGAAGGTCCAGCAGAAGGAGATTCCACACCTCCGCATCGGTCCTAAGACCGTGCGGTTCAACCGAGCCCGACTTGAGAAGTGGCTCACTACCCTAGAGGAATGACACGATGAGTGACAAGACCAACGACGACGCAAAGATGACTCCCTTCCTGCAAGCCCTGTACGACTGCGTAAAGACACACGGACCCGACGACGATGTGGAACTGCTGCGCGACCTGTTCACGGCGTGCGGTGCTACCGCCGCCATGATGGACATCGTGAGGGACGACCCCGAGATTGCCATGAACATCATGCGTGAGGTGCTGGCTGCCGCCATCACTGCACGCAACGCCGTCATGGCGATGCACGCTGTCTACGACGATGGCGACGAGGACATCATCTGGATGAACAACAGCATCGTCGGCGAAGCCTGATGCGTTTGCTCGACCCCGGACCTAGCCGCAAGGGCTGGCACCGTCTTCAGACAGTGCTGCAGTGCCCACGCAAGTACGCCCTGTACGTAGCCTCCAAGGCTACGCCGGGTCCGGTGTCGAGCCCCGCCCTCATCAAGGGGACGCTGTTGCACACAGCCCTGGCACACCACTACGCTCTCAAGCGTAACCCTGGGGCAGGGCTGTTCTCTCCACTCGGTGCCATCGAGGAGCAGGTCAAGCGCCAGCCCAACGCAGCCGAGTGGGACAAGCACGCACAGCTGGTCAGCCAGACGTACCTCCAGTACGAGCTACGCTGGGCAGCCGAGCAGTGGGAGGTGGTCAACGTAGAGCGAGAGCTAGTTGCCACCATCCACGACGACGACCGTAACGAAGCCTACCTCTACACCCAGCGGGCTGACCTCATCGTTCGTCACCCGCAGACCGGACTGATCTACATCGTAGACCACAAGACCACAGGACGCCTCTCCGCGAAGACACTGCGCCGCTACACCCTGTCCGGACAGTTCCGTGGCTACAACTTCTTTGGCCGTGGATTGTTGGGGGACAAGTTCGGTGGTGTGGTTCTCAATATGATTCAGTGGCCAAGAGGCGACGGTGATGCTATGTTCCAGCGGTCGGACCTGGAACCGGCACCACATGCAGACAAGACGTTCAGAGACACGGTGATTCACGCCGAGCGTTTGATCCGTGACATGACACCCAAGTACGACGACCCCATGGCCTGGCCTGGGGTACACCACGAGACGGCCTGTTGGACACCCTACGGGCCATGCGACAACCACGCACGATGTGAATGGGGAACAGAGTAAACAATGTTTGGACTTACCTACGGACGCTCCAAGGTCGGCAAGACCTTGGCGCTAGTCAGGGCGTTTCCTGACGCACTGTTCATCGCCCCACCGGGCTCGTTGACCTGTGCCAAGTGGCTCGACTGGGAGCCCCAGGTACTTGAGGTCAACCGGCGTCAGGGGTTCAAGTACATCACCGAGGCGCTGAAGAAGGCGTCGGGCAAGTTCCCTGCGGTGGTGGTAGACGACCTGTCCATCCTGGCAGACGCAGAGCTTGAGACATGTAAGAACGTGGCGCCTGGGTTCGCGGCGTTCGACTTGTTCAACAAGCGATTGTACGACCTGCGTGATGCAGCCCGTGAGGCGAAGTGCCACGTGGTGTTCACCTGCCACGAGCAGGCACCACGCGAGGTGAAGAAGGACCAGCACAACAGGTACATCCCTGGTGCCCCGCTCATCCCTGGATGGCAGGCACCGGAGAAGCTGCCAGCCATGGTGGACTTCTGCGCCCGAGTGGTGCACGACGACCACGCTGCAGGCTGGCCCTTCATGTATGCCACGGGACCAGACCAGAACTACATCCAGGGTGACCGGCTCGCCATCCTGCCCGAGAGGTTCCCACTGAACCTGCGGGAGGCGATGCTGGGTGCTGGCCTCGACGTGCCTCGTCCGAAAGACCTCGACTGGATGGACAAGTACGTCGAGGCTACTGCCCAGGACTTGCTCGAAGAGAGCACAGAGAAGAAGCCCGACTACCAGCGCGTCCTCACGGCAACTGCCGGCGTGCTGGTCGACCATTCCCCCCGCCACGTGCGGTGGGTTCTCGCTGACGCGATGGACCGTATGGTTCTGCGGCAGCACCAATCCAACATGATCACCGACTTCATCGGTAACTACTGACAAGGAAAGAGCATGAGTACGTTCGACTTCAGCAACACGTTCGTCGCGGTGGCACCTGGTGCTTCCGACATCTACAAGGTGGAGATTGTCACCACCGAGCAGACGCAGACGCAGAAGGGCAGCGACCGCCTGCGGTTCCAGGCACGCATCGTCGAGGGCGCTCGCACTGGCATGGAGCAGGAGAACTGCACCATCCGTGACGGGTTCAACCTGCCCAACAGCGGTGACGCCAACATGGACTCCATGATGGCTCGCATGTGGATGAGCTTCTTCATCTCGGTCGGCTACGACCAGGAGGACATCCGCACCAAGGGCTTCGACTTCGAGAAGGTCAACGACGGCAAGGCGTTCGAGAACCTGATTGGCCGTACCGGCTACGTCAAGTTCGTGCCCGCCGACCCGGAGAACGGGAGCCGCTACGCCAAGACCAACTGGCTCTCCGCCAAGCAGTGGGCAGCGGCCTGCTCCGCGCAGGAGAGCGTGGCAGCGGCCTCGTCCTCCAACGACGATGACCCCCTGGCGAAGATGCTGAACGGCTGACTTTGAGAGGGGGGGCTGCCGTCGGGGTCAGCCCTCCTTCTCCTCCCCTACACAGGACACAGACATGGACTGCGCTGATTGCGCCAACTGTCCACTGCGACCCTACTGGCAGGCGAAGGGGCACTGGAACCCCATCAGCTTTGAGGACAACGGCAGCGATGTGCTGGTCCTCGGCGACGCCCCGAGTAAGCAGGACGCGGCATCAAGCCGCCCCTTCACGGACGCCAACGGCATCGCGGTGATGGACGAACTGAAGAAGCACGGCATCCAGCGGCTAGCCCTGGACTGGGGCAACCTCCTGGGCTGTCGGTGGCCGGACGACAACCCGAAGACCTACCTCGCCAAGCTGAAGAGCCAGAACCGCAAGCGGGTACGGGCTGGCAAGGAACCTCTTCAGAGCCCGCTGAAGGCGTGCTGGGGCCACGTACAGCAGCAGCTGGGTCGATACTCGACCGTGCTCACCCTGGGGCCACACGCGGCCAAGGCGCTGCTAGAGGGCAACCCTTCGCTGGATGCTGTGCGAGGCGGCCCGACCCGAGTGGGCGAGATGAAGATTCTCCCCACCTACCACCCTCGCCTGTTCCAAGTGAAGCCCGAGCTACGGGAAGTCTTCACTGTCGACGTAGCGAAGATGCTACGCTGGCACCGGGACATGCTGCGCTGGACTGACCCGGTGGTGTACTACCAGCCCACGCCGCAGTTCGCAGCCGACTGGTACCTGAAGAACCAGCACCTTCCTCTGGCCTACGACGTTGAGACAGACGCCGTGGAGAGCCTGACAGCAGGGCTGCGGTGCATCGGCATCGGCACAGAGAGCGAGGTGCTGATGCTGGGCTTTCTGTCTGTCGACGGGGAGACGCGGCTGTACTCTGCGGAGGACGAGGAGCTACACAAGCGGCTGCTTCGTAAGGTCTTCGCCGACACCCGGTGGCGCAAGGTCGGACACAACGCGGGGTACTTCGACCGCACGGTCATTGAACAGCACCTCGGCGTCACTCCCGAGCCGTTGATAGACACGCTGCTCATGCACAAGCTGGGAGCCAGCGAGCACCGGCATCGCCTGGGCTTCGTGGCGTCCATGCTCCTCGACGTGCCCGCATGGAAGGCAGACCACACGGGCGTCACTGCACAGACTGACCAGGACCTGCACGAGTACTGCGCAACGGACGTGGCCGTAACAGCACGCGTCGCCCAGCCCCTGCTGGAGATGGCGCGGAAGCGTAAGCAGACACACCTGTACCACTTCGACGCAAACATCCAGGACCTATGCGCTGGGATGCACAGACTGGGCATGAGGGTGGACGAGGGGCGCCGAGCCCAGCACGAGGCCGAGCAGACAGCCGAGGCCGCCAAGTGGCTGCGTGCCATCCACACGGCACAGCCAGGACTCAACCCGCGAAGCCCTGCCCAGATGCGGGACCTGTTGTTCGACCAGTGGGGCTTGCCACCGCACGAGTACACGATGTCGGGGGAGCCCTCGGTCAACGCCGCCGCAGTGCGGAGCTTCCTCGTGAACCCGCTGTTGGACGAGAGCCAGAAGGCGTTGCTCAAGGCCATCAAGTTCTACCGTAGGGCAGACAAGCTCCTCGGCACGTACCTGTACAAGCTGGCACCGGGGGCCGGGGTGGTCACCCCCGAGGGCTACGTCCACCCGGACTACAACGCCCACGGCACCGTGACGGGGCGACTGTCTAGCTCCAACCCTAACTTCCAGAACATCCCCTACTTCCTGCGGGACATCTTTGTCCCACCGCCAGGCTGTGTGTTCGTAGGGGCAGACTATGACCAGCTAGAGCTACGCTTTGCCGCAGCCCTGGCCAGCACGCAGAGCTACCTCGACGCCTTCGAGAAGAAGGAGATTGACCCGCACAACCTGACCGCTGACCTCATGTTCGGGGACAAGTTCTGGCGAGCGCAGGGAGCCCCGGACACGAAGATGGGGAAGGGCAAGGGGCAGTTCAAGAAGCTCCGCAACTTGGCGAAGACCATCTGTTTCGCGTCCTTGTACGGGGCTGCTCCTCCCAAGGTGCTTGAGATCATCCACCGTGCGGAGGATGACAACGGCAACATGCTCTACGCAGAGCTAGACCTACGCCAGGTTAGGACGCTGCACCGTACCTGGCTGGAGCGTGCGCCCGAGTTCAAGGCGTGGTGGCGGCAGACGACCGCCGAGCTACGCCGCCTGGGATACCTGGCCGAGCCTGTGATGCAGCGTCGCCGGTACTTTGTCGACATGGACTATAACGCAGCTTTGAACTACCGAGTCCAGGCCGGCGGCTTCGCGGTGGTAGCCAAAGCGATGATAGACCTGGTTCACAACCACCTGCCCTTTGATTTCGGGCAGAGAACCGGGCTTGTCAACCAGTTGCACGACGCTGTGCTGTTCGCGGTTCCCGAGAGCCGCGCCGACTACGCGTCACAAGTTGTCACGGAAACCCTCACGACGCGAGTTGAGGGGCTACCGGTGACATTCACCGCCGAGGCAGAGGTCGGCGAGACATGGATGGACACATGAAGAGACACGAACTGCTGTGCCTGAAGACCCGTGAGCGTCAGCTTGACGAGCAAATCAAGGACATCGAAGCCCGCATGAACCGCTACGAACCATCGAAGCAGCGGGCATTGCTCCTGACCATGACGCGCCTAGAGCAGCGGCTCGGGCAGGTTCGGTACACCCTCCGCCTACACGAGACAGATGGATGATTTGTCCCAAGTGCGGGCGACAGCAGACCAAGGTGCAGGACTCACGCACTGCGGAGTCTAGCCGCCTGACCCACCTCGTCGTGCTCGGGCACAAGTGGGCCGATGGCCCTGACTTCGTAGCCAGGACACGCATCTGCCACCGTTGCGGCTGGAAGGGCCGCACCGTGGAACTACTTGAGACAGACCTACAACGACTGAAGGAGTCGACATGATTGTCAGAAGCAACCTGAAGAACCTCCCCGAGTACATCCACATCGACGGAGACAACTACATCTTCCTGCACGGCCCCAACGGCTGTGGCAAGTCCGCCGTCGTACACTCCATCGAGTGTGCCCTCACGGGGCTTGTGGCGGACGCAGCGGGACGGGACATCAAGTCCAAGACGTACATCCACACCCTGGCGAACGGTCCCGAGGCCAAGGTCGAAGTGCTGCTCGACGGCATGGCACACAACGGCAAGAGGCCCCGCTACCACAACGTCGTCGCCGACGCGATGACGGCTATCTCGGGGACGGGTACCGCCCTCATCCAGTACATGCTGGAGCACGGGTCCAGGTTCGACGACGTGGAGACAAGCGTGTCCCTGGACTACGCGTCCTGGGACAAGTGGGTCGCTGCCGAGGGCACCGTCCGGCGTGCCTTGCTGCGCATCCAGCGGGCTGCTGGCAACGCACTGCGGAAGGCCCGTGCCGAGGTCAAGGACGCCCGCACCATTCTCAAGTACGGGGAGATGGACGGCATCCGCGACGTGCTGGCGTCTGCTCTGGTAGCCGAGGGCGAGGCCAAGGCACTGAAGCAGGCGTGCGACGAGGCAGCACTGACCTGGCTGAAGGAAGTGACACGGGCCGCTCCACATGGAGCCATCCAGTTCTTCTTCCTGGGGAAGGAAGTGCGACTCGGGCTCAAGGACAAGGGGCCTGTGCCGTCTGGGGCCGAGACGGTCGAGTGCGCTATCCACCTGGCGGCCCTGACACGAGAGCCCGAGGAGAGCGTGTACATCCTGCCTGACCGGGCGTACGACCCGCAGCGGCTGGCACACTTGCTCCGTCTGTTGCGGATGATTCCCGCAGCGGTCGTCATCGCGCAGAGCCCCATCCTCCCTGATGACTACGACCTGGAGAAGTTCTGGGTCAAGGTCGACGTAGACATCCACATCACCGCAGGAAACAACCGATGAAGTACGAAGCCGAGATTGACTTGATGCCCTGGATGGTGGGCCGTGAGGGCATCACCCTCGCCATCTTCCTCGAACAGCTAGCTGCCGAAGTGGACGACACGCCCGGTGCCAAGGCGTCCATAACGGCCGACCGCATCCGTGCTCTAGCCCAGTGGGCAGAGAAGAGGCAGCCGCGCCCACTCCCTGACCTGCGTCTCGGGGCATTGAGCCCTGACGATGCGGCTGACCAGTTGGCCCGTGCCGCCGAGGACGGGACACTCAACGACATCGAGCGGGCTCGTGATGTCCTCGATGCCGCCATCGACAAGCTGTACGACCGCATCTCCGCGCTGGAGAAGCAGGTCGAGGAGAAGAAGGCATGAAGAGGAGCCCGCTGACCAAGCGAGAAACCAACATCAAGCTGGTGCTCCAGAAGCGGGGCTGGTCTGTCGAGTGGAAGGGAGTACCCGCCGACCGCTGGCTCTGGGCCTCGAAGGCTAAGGACGCCAAGCGGTACATCAGCGTCGAGATGACGACTGACGCCGTTACCCTGGTGCGAGGGCACGGCTCCTTCGACTGGCTCCTTGCGGCCGTCACCGACCTGAAGGAAGTCCTAGCCGAGAACCAGCCAGACGAGTGAGCCGATGAGGAGCCCTGCGAGGACGTACGTGTGCAGACGCCACTCGTTCACGCAGGGCTCTACCACCAGGGGCTCGGGCATTGCTTCGCGCATCGCTGCGAGTTGCCGCCGAGCTTCAGCCACCTGGGCGAGGTCGATGCCAGCGGTCAACGTACCGCGTGCCATCGCCGCCCTGTCCGCTTCCCTCATGGCTCCCCCAGGATATCCGCAACATCAAGGCCAGTCGCAGCGCCAAGCGCGGCGGCTATGCCGAGGATGATACCAACCCAGGTGCGTGCGTCAATAGAGCCCAGGACGCCTGCCAGTCCACCCGCCTCTTCTGCCTGGTCGAGGTGGGCGCGGACGCGTTCCATCGTTCTGACAACCTCATCGAGAGCGTCGGCAACGGGGCGCCGTGCCTCGTGGTCGCGGAGCGCAGTGACCGTCTCGCCGAGCACGCCTTCTGCGTGACCCTTGCGGGCCTCGTCAGCAATGCCTTCGAGAATGGTGGGCGTCTCTAGCTCAAGCCTGCTCGCCAGCATCATCCACCATGGGGTCAAGGAGTTCGATGACTGCATCGAGAATAGCCCCGATGATTTCGTCGCGCTCACCCGGAGTGATAGCCTTGCCGCCCTCGCTGTCCTTCCGCGTGGCAGCGGCCACGTGCCCGAGAGCCTTGACGACAGCCGTGATGAGCTTGAACTTCAGCATAGCGACACTCCATCGGGGAACGTGAGTACGGAGACGGTGTACCCGTCGAGCCCTGCAGTGCCCTCCCAGGAGCCCTCGGTGTCCCGGTAGCCCTTGGAGACGGACGACTGCACGATGCGCACCTGGGCGCCCTCACAGTACGCCAGGTAAGTATGTCCCGTGCTGTGCCCTGGCAGTACAGTGTCGTCCTCGGGCCCTGGGGCTCCCTGGTCGAGAAAACGCCACCGCTGGACGACATGCCACCGGCCGCTGGTCAACTCGGGAGCGAGTGCCGGTCCGACCATGGGCACGTGCTGGATGAGCCCGCCAAAGACTTCCTTGGCGGCATCGAGCGCACTCCATGGGGAGCCTACGTCCCACACGTTGGCCCGCGTCCACCAGTCCATGCCTCGGGCACGGACGCCGTCGTTCACGCTGCTGATTGCAGCGCCGTCGCCCTCAAGCACCGCCAGGGCTACGAACGTACAGCAGGGCAGGTTCTCTGCCTGGGCCAGCGCGTAGACGCTCATCAGCCAACGACCAGGCGGACGGTGATGTCTGACGTAGGACCAGTCGTCGTGCTCTCTGCCGCAGCATTGGTCACCCAGTACGAGATGGCCGTAGCGAACGGGATGTTCTGCGTGAAGACGTAGCTGCGACGTGCGCTGGCAGGACAGCCCAGGACCATGTTTGCAGCCAGTGACCCAACGGTTCCCGAGGTCACATCCGCGAACTTCAGGAAGCTCGCTGCCGAGTTCATCGTGTTGTCGATTTCGACAAGGTACAGGTTGCCCGAAGCACCCGTCACGTTGGTGACCAGCGTGTTCGTCGCAGCGGTATCGTTGACGATGGTGCTCGCCAGGGGATTCCGCTGGTTGGTAACGGTAATTGCCATGATAGACCCCTATGCGGTGACAGTTTTGACCTGTTGGTCGTCTAGTTCGTCGGGCTCTTTGTCCGCGATGAGTCCCTTGACGACGCGCTGCTGGGCCTTCGCCTTGGCTGCGCTCATGATGTCCTCGGGGGGCGGCTTTGCATCCATCTTAGCTTGAAGCTGTT
>Ga0209645_1000770_pt1 | contig 16345 bp, 5 predicted proteins | sample ETNvirenome_6_30_FD_184070 | JGI IMG/M metagenome (GOLD analysis project Ga0209645, IMG submission 184070) | Marine viral communities from the Pacific Ocean - ETNP_6_30 (SPAdes) (version 2) | ecosystem: Environmental > Aquatic > Marine > Oceanic | place: Pacific Ocean | collected 2013-06-19
TTCTATACTTAATGATGATTTATCTGAAGGTATTGAACCAATTAGTCACTATAACCATAATGACTTTGTAAGTAATAAAAACTTTACTGAAGGTCAAGCTTTACAGGGCGAAACGTTACTTGAAGATATCATTGAAGACAATACGATTACTCCTAACCCAGAGCTAGAAGGTAGTGTTACTATAATAAACCACCCTGAAATTACAGAGTTAGTAGAGGCGCAGCCGATATATAGCGTGCCAGAACCAAACATTGAGTACATAACTATTGATGATGTTAACCCTAATAACCCAGATGATCCTAATTGGGAGACATACTATACTGACTTAGTAACTCAATACAGCGACGCTTTTATATCCGGACTAAATACATTGCACCACAATGCGTTTGGGTTTAGAAGCGAAGATATAACATCTCACGGTATTAATGGTGATCCGTTTACTGCTGGTATAAGCTACGCTTCAGGTATTTCAAGACCTAAATTTACCATAGATAGATACAGAAACTTATCAACACACACTAGTGATGGTGAAGCGAATATACAACTGCACCCTAATTACGCAGATGGTAACTTTAATATAGGTTTTGGCAGTGCTGTTAGCGGTAACACGAACCAAAATGTTTGGAGTAACGGTGTTAGAATATTTGCTGAAACAGTCGGTACTACAGTGCCAATTGGGTTGCAAGATAATTTTGATGAATATCACGTTTCTACAACTCACAAAGGTATAACGTTTAGAGGTAGTCCTGGCGGTACTAATACACCTGCTGAAGGAACTCCTTGGGGTTATATAGAGCTACCAAACTTCTTACCCAACACTAACCATGATCTAATTAGTGACACTCTCGCTGAGCAAGAGCCTACAGCCAAGAACAATACTATTTTCCACGGTGAAGAATTTCAATTGTATCTAAAAGTAAAAGCTAATTGTTATGGTGATGATAGAAGAAATCACGTAACGGTTAAGCTATACGACGGTTCAAGTTTAGTGGACGAAAGCTTATTTACCGGCGGTACAACAAACTCAGATATCACTAGCCCTATAGATTTTACGCTCGCGAATAGAGTACAGTTTCCTGACATTCACGATGCAAATCAGAATGATGTAACTAAAATATATCAACTACACTATAAAGTAGGAGCTAACTCTTCTAATTTGGGAGATATAGCTATTCAAGATCTTAGAGTCAGAATTGAAGTTTGGTCAAGCGGATCTAATACTGACAGCGCTGCTTTAGACACTTTAGGAGAAACTGTTATAGAATCATTTTTTGTAAGCAAATACTATATGTTGTCCACTCAAGACTACACTAATACAACATATGAAATAATTCCTGATAACCAAGATGTAGTCATAACTGTTGACAACACACCTGATCCAGAAATTATTGGCTATACAGATCCTATACCAGCAGAACCAATACCTGCTTGGGCAGAGGTTATATATTCAGAAGGTATTAGTGGCTTTAGTATTACAGATAGCGATATAAACAGTTCTCTTGTAGATCAGTTTGGACCTGCAAATCCAGGTCAAGAAATACCTTATATCGATGCTGACGGTAACGATCAAGTTTATTTATCTGGATCTAGCAACGGTGTAACTGAGTATGATCCTAACGCACCACAAGAGCAACAAGTATCTATAAATCACATTATAAATACAGAAAATGGAGGTATTATAGAGGCTTCACTAAGCGAGGTTTTAGACGCTAATAAGTGGTATTTAATAGAGGTGAAAGTTAATGAATCGCTTAACCCTGCAAATCCTGGCTTGAGATTACTTAGTGGTGGTAATAATCAGTCTGCTTTCGTTAATGACCCGTCGTACATACAGATTGGGTCTTTTGAGTCTAGTAGTAGAATAAACCTTACGCTACTTGATGATCAGCAAACATATAGAGCTTTGTTTAAGGTTCAGATTACGGATGGTGTTGAGATTGATGCTATGAGGCTTTCGTTCTTTACTAACGACGAACAAATAAGTAATAACACTGTTACTCAAATACGATTAGTAGATGTAAGTACTGAAGCTATTGGTGGAGTACCAAATAATTGGTACATAGACCCTGTTCATTATAATATACAGAGAGCTATTGTTGAGCCAGCAGAAAGCATAACTCAAGCAACGCCAGCGGTTTACTACGATGGAAGTAGCATTGTGTTTAACGAAGTTAGTGAGTCATATGCTCCATTGAGAGAAGTTAGTCAAACAATAGACTTGCTACCAACACAAGAAGGGTATCAGTTTAAAGCGTACGTTAACAACGAAAGCGAAGGAACGTTACTTGTAAACATTAATGGCGAAGATTACTCACTAGATAACCCGATCAACGAGATAAACTTTACTGAGCACACTGGTGACATTAAGTTTACAGCGTTAAATGATTTTGTTGGTAAAATAACAAGTGTTTCGATAAAAGATATCACTGAGTATTTCTACGGTGGTAATGCCGGTGCTTGGGTTATAGACGGGTTTGATACTAACGTTGATAACTTCATTTCATGGGTTAGCGCACCTGATGGACAGATCGAGTTTATAAATGCTTTAGAAGGTCATAGATTCTATCAGCAAGTAGAGTTAACGCATGGTCAAACGTTTAAGCTGAGCTTCAATGCTGACATTATAAACACAGAGACATCTGGTAAATTAAAAGTGTCTTACAGAAACTCATCAGGTGTTGAAGTAGGTAGTAAGATAATAAGCGCAAGCATTAGCGAGCAGTTTATTGAATTCCAGTTTATGGTAGACAATGTTGAAGGTGAATCTCAAGATTTAGCTAACTGTATTATCTTTGAAGTTTTTGATGATCAACCATTGAAAGCAGCTATTGACAATATAAAGCTAGTAAGAGTAATAACTAACATAGAGTTTGGTGCGCCAATAACAACTATTAGTTTCAAAGAAGATGTTAGAGGATGGGTGAGTTTCAAGTCGTTCATACCAGAAAATGGATTAAGTTTGTCTAGTAATTACTTTACTTTTGACAAAGGTCAGTTATGGCAGCACGATACTAACGAAAATAGAAACAACTTCTACGGGTTAGATCACGTCTCTAGTATAACGCTAGTTATGAATCAAGAGCCATCTGCAGTCAAGAGCTTCAATGCTGTAAACTACGAGGGTACAGCTAATTGGACGGTACCGAATATATATACCGACATGGATGAAGGTAAAATTAACGACTTTGTGAAAAAAGAAAACAAGTGGTTCAACTACGTGAAGGGTATACCTAACAATATAGACACGTCTAGATTAAATGTTCAAGGTTTAGGCACAGTATCACACACTACATTCGATTAATATGCAGATTAACAATTTAGACGTACTTCTATCAGATATACCACAGTCAGGTCAAAGCAGAACAATAAACATATCTGGTGAAAATGGAGCCGCTTTTGTACTGCAGATCGTAAGCAGTGACGGTAAGTTCTATGACTTTGTAAACAATACGTTTGTTAATGGTCATATTCCAAGATGTAACTTTAAGGGAGTTATATCAGGCTCTACAGCTTCTGTTAGAGTTAGGTTTGCATCTGTTGTTAGTGCAACAACTTACAATATAATTCTTGTAGCAGATCCTTCGACTGAAACAACTATTAGTGGCAACAGACAAGCGATTAACTTTAGCGTGTCTCAAGTTGCTGATACTGTTATTACGCTTGCTTATAACACGAGCAACACATCTAGTTACACAGCATCACCTCCATCTGCTAATGTGGTTACAACTATATCTCAAACGTCATCGTCTGATACTTTGATAAAAGAGACTGCAACCGTTACAAACGCTGCTACTCAAGCTAACGGCTTTGGCTTAAAGCTAGATAGACAACCATTAAAAACTGATTTAGTGTTTATAACAACTACAACTCTAGACGGTACTACAAGCTCTAGTAAAACTTTGTTAGTTGACTCTACAACAGATATAGTTAGCGGTATGTTTTTAGTAAGCGGTCCTAACTTATCCGGAACACCTTTAGTAATAAATGTAGAGCCCAACGTTCTGATTGGCGGTGTTGAAAAGAAAAGAATTACACTAGATTCACTTCAAACACTTAACAGCGATGGAGCTACATTAACGTTTCATGCTAGAGGCGCTGAAGTAATTGAATCGGCTATAGGTGTTAGCCTCATATATATAGGCTCTGCTTCGATACCAACAAGCAGCGCTGTTGAAGGAAAAATTGTAGCTCAAGGAGGTACAGCTACAGCTGGATCTGATGCTACACTTGCTTTAAAACCTACGTATGGTATTGGTGCTGGTGGTACGATAACAGCGCCTATACTACCTAGTGGGTTAACCGTGTCTTCTGTTACTGCAGGATCTGATCCTACGGCTGACACCGGTACTATAGAGATGTCGTCAGCTCAAGACTTAAGCGACGAGGTCGACGCAGGTGCAGGCATAGCGGTAAATTTTCCAGACTTTGCCACTAGTATAGACGTAAAAACTGACTTAACTATAATCAACCCAGGAAGCACTAACAGAACTCTAACACTTCTTTTAGATAACTTTATAACACCAGGAGCAGCATCATGATAATACATTTAAACTCACCAGTTAACAATGCTTCACTACAAGTAGGTGACGTTGCATATTTCGTAATCGGTGGCTTTGATCCGCAGATAATAGGTGCTATTACAGAGATAAATGCCAGCTCTATAAGAGTAGATAGTAATTCTAGTGTTCCTAACGATGCTTTTATTATGTTTGCTAAAAACAGTGAGTGTAACACAGGAGGTATCAAAGGGTATTATGCAGAGCTGAAAATGCAAAACACGAGCGATAACTACGCGGAGCTGTTCGCTGTTAGCTCTGAAATATCATTAAGTAGTAAATAAGAATCAATAAATGTAACTATATACTAGTATAGTTTACTTGAATAATCAATTATAAATATATCATGTGGCAATTAATTCCAGCAGCTCTCGGACTGCTTTCACAAAACAACGCTAAAAAGCAACAACGTAGGCTCGAGGTTAGAGCCGGCGAGCAAGCTGTAGAGCAACAAGCGAGACGAGGAGAGCAGCAGGCTATTTTAGATGAGCAGAGAAGAAAGTACGAAGAATTTAAGTTTACTAACCCTTACGCTAATATTGTTAACCGATACGAAGGTCTAGAAAATCAGTTCGAAGATCTGACAGTAAGTCAAGAAGCCGCAAGATTTCAAATAGAACAAGGAGCTCAACAAAGAGCTAATATAATGGCTGGGTTAAGAGGCGCGGCTGGATCTTCAGGTGTAGCCGCTTTAGCACAATCACTAGCTAATCAAGGCGTTTTACAAGCAAGACAAGTTTCAGCAGATATTTCACAACAAGAAGCTAGAAACGCACAGCTGGCTGCTCAGGGTGGTATGCGCGTACAACAATTACAGGCTCAAGGAGCTCAAGCCGCTGATCTGCAGAGAATGCAGGGTGCGTCACAAGTTCAACAAGCTGAAATGCAGAGGCAAGCAACCTTGCTTGGTATGGCTTTCCAAGGTGCTGCTGGTGCAGAAAGAGGGCTGCAGCAAGCTTATGCTAATCAAATGAGTATGGGTGCTGCGTCAGCACGAATTAGCTCTAACATGGCTGGTACATTAATGGGTATGTCTGGCGATATACTAGCGGCTGACATGGCTCAAGATGGTGAGATCGATTTCGGTTAAATAATTAAACAAACAATGGCTAAATCAGGATTTAATATAAGTGGAGATTCGTCGCTGATAGCGGCGGCAGGGCAATACGCTACTGCTCAAACACCTGCGTCAATGGCTAACGCAGCTACTAGCATAGTTAAAGGCGCAGAGGCTTTTAATAAGTCTATAGCTAGCGCGTATTCTGACGTTATGGCCGCAGCTAAGGAAAGTAAAAAGAAAGAAGAGGAGGAGAAAAAAGAAGCTTATAAAAGCTTAAAATCCACTTGGGATAACACAATACAGAATGTTGTTGAGGGTACCGTAGACAACAAGGCTCAAAGAGAAAAACTTTTAGACGAAGCTGAAAAATTAAGGATAGAGATGGATAATCTCATGCAAATGGACGAACCTGATCAAAAACTTATATATGATCTACAAGGACGTATGAACACGTTCAAGCGAAATGTTAAAAGAGACAGTGAAGATATAGTAGCTTTAGCAACGGCTATCGACAACGCCGATAACACATTGGACTTCAACGTAGGTAACAAGTATGACTATGCTCTTGCTGAGGAAATTGCGAAGTTAGCTAATGCGGGTGGTGAAGAAGATGAAAAAAGTAAGTATGTAGAGACTAAAAGAGGCCCTAATGGCAACACGTTATATAGGTTTACTCGTCAAGGTAATATAAAATACAACATACCGGCTTCATACTTTGAAGGCACGGAATATAAATCTGTAGACGACATAATAGACAACTTCCAACTCGATGGTACATCTGTCCGTGATAGGTTAGACGTTATTTTAGATAATAGTAGAAAAACAGGTGCGCAAAGCGGTAACACGGATTTAACGTTTGAAGACTTAATGACCAGTACTGAAAGAAACATCAAAGAAGTGCTTTCTGAAAATCCCCGAGCATTTAGATCGGCTATTAGAAAAAGAACGTTTACGCAAGACGCTAGTTACTACGATGCCTTATACACAGAGGGCAGTGATGAGTCTAAGTTTATTTTTGATGCTTTAACACAGTTGTCTGAGTCCGACCAAAAAAAGTTCGACGTTAATAACGACGGTAATTTTGATCAGGAGGACATGGCAACTGGTGATAATTACAACAAGCTAGTCGACAGACTAACTAATCCAACTGAAGATACTATGGACGTGGCTGTGGATTTAGCAGCTAAATTTTATATAGACATTGAGTCTAAGAAAGCTTATGACTTAGGTGTTAAGAGTAGACAAAAACCGCAACAGACAACTACGTCTTCGCCTCCAGGTGAAACTAGTAATAGGGTATTTATAGATAATCAATATGTACCAGTTCAAAACATTAAATTAGATGTAGCGCGTTTGAACTCAAATGAAGATTTAGACGGTGTTACTGCATGGAATGGAACTCAGTGGAAAAGAAAAAACGGACAGTATTTTCAATACAATAAAAAAGCTGGAGAATACCAACCTAGCAACAGAAATAGTATTAGAATGAACTTAGGCCTTGGCACTGAGCATGGTTTCCAACCTCGCGAAGGTGATAACGTAATGGCTAGTGGAGGCTCAACTAACGCAGATCAATCTAGTTTTAAACTTCCTGTTGCAAAAGTAGCGCAAATATCAAATATATTTTCTGGAAAATACAAAGAGAGCGCAGCTCAAGCAGCAATAAGTAAAGTTTTAGGAGAGTATTTTCCTACAATAGGTGAAGATATGGAAGATGCTAACTGGCTTAACGCATATGAATTTACATGGAAAGGAACTAGATACAATGTTACAAAACAAGATGACGCTATTAAGTTCATTAACAATGTAGAACAAGAAGCTAGAATGTTTGGTTTAGCTGAGAATAACGATTTTTCGCGATAAAGTTAGAGTTATTAACTAGTATATAATATTAAATACATGTTAGAGAAATATATGTATAATGGAGTTGTTTACAATGTAGCTCCACATAGATTACAAGAGTTTTTAAGTAAATTCCCTGATGCCACAAAGGTTGATCAAAACCAAGAGATGCCTGTAGCAGGTGCTACTCAAACTGCTGCGGATATGGGAAAGATGCCAGGCGTTGCACCAACCGATGCGGATGTAACGTCAATCGTTTATTCGGAGTTAGCATCGGAGGATTCTTCATTGGAGTCTCGAGAGAAGGCAAATGAAGATATACAATTAGACCTTGCATCTCAACTAAACGTTTTCACTAAAGAAATTGTTGGAACAGGGCTTGACGCAAAGCTGCAGTTTAGGAACTGGTACGAAGATCCAGATGAAGCTGTAGAGCTTCTTCAAACGCAGTTCGGTGACGCCTTTGATTTTGAAAGAACCACTTCAAAACACAAAATTGGAGACACCGAGTGGGAGTTAAATATGGGTTTAAAAATATCAAGCAAAGACGGTAAAAGAAGCATTACACTGAAACCTAAAGCGGGTTTTGTAGGAGAGACCCAGGACGATCAAGCTGTGTACGACGAAATGCTTAACTTCATGCAAAGCAACATGAGTGAAGCTGATGCTAAAGCTATAGCTGATAGACAGAAAGAAATAGAACAAGCTACATCTATATTTAGTTTTGAGATTAGAGATAGAGTTAACGAGACGTGGGATCCATCAAAGTACGAAGCGGAAGATTTATTTGATACGTATTTAATAGATGTATCTACAACAAGAGCTCCATCTAGTCCTGGTTTACGAACAGGCCATAGTGTGGGTGCGGGTTCATTTGAGCATGTTATTGAGAAGAAGCAAGTTCAACCTTACTCTGAGCAAATTGAAAGAGCTAAAAAGCAGCTGGGTTTTAAGACAATAAACGAGGACAACAAAAGTCAAATATATGACTTAGCTAGAGTTATGGTGAAAGACGATGAGTATCAGAAGCTTTACCAAAAAACTTTAGTTGACTTTATGCAAAACGAGATGGAGGGTGACGAGATGCTGCCTAGTACGCTTATACAGTACCAGGATGCGCCAGAAGAGCTGAAGAACATGCTTACTGTTGGCCAAAAAGCATTTAATGCCGAGTATACTGCTAAGTTAGAATATTATCAATCAAACGTAGATTTATTTGAAAACAGCGAGTCTGTGAATCGATTTAACGAAGTTAGCAGCCAGTTAGAAGATCCAGATTACGAATTTGATATAAGCAAAGGAGGCGAAGTAGTAGAGTTGACTGACGGAAGACAAGTTCCTAAAGCTTTATTACAAGAGTATGAATCTTTACAGTCAGAGATAAAAAGAAATTTTGGTCACTTTATAAACGTACAAAATGACCTCATAGATAATAGAGGTTTCATAGAAAAAAAAGAGCTTCAGTTAGATTTACTTCGACGTGACTATAATGATTGGAAAAAGTTTGGAACTAACGTTAGTTACGGTTTTTCTAGTATGCTTTTAAATCTCACTGGTACAACTGAGAATGCTGAGCATCAACAAATGTTATCTAACTTCAGGGAGGAAAAAAGAAAAGCTATGGCGCAATACGCTCCTGACGTAGCGTTTGACGAGGCATTTGACAGTGTGAATAACTTTGGAACTTTTGTTGCTCAAGAGGTAGGAAATCAAATACCTGTTTTTACTACGCTAGCAATTCCGTACGCTGGAACTTTCTTACTACTACAAAGTACAGCTGGTGGTAAATACAGCGAGATGTACGAAGAGGAAATAAATAGTTTTGGTAAAATAGATTACAGCGTAGGAGAAAAAATTCTAACTAGCTACGGTTATGCCGCACCAGAAGCCGCGTTTGAACGTCTTACGACTTTACCATTGATGAGAGGTGCGAAAAACAGTCTTTCAGGTCTTTATGGATCAGGTTTTAGAAGACTAACTAGAGAAGGCATAGAGCAAGCATCTGGTTCTGCACTTGCTCCTGGTAAGAAGTTTGTATACGGAAGTTTATTGGAAAGTGCCGGTGAGGGCGCTACAACCATTACGCAAAACCTAATAGAAGGTAAACCATGGTACGAAGATGTTGATCACTCAATGTTCTCCGGCTTAATGTTTGGTACTGGTTTTGGTGGTGTAACATACACGTCTGGTATGTTATATAATAAGTTTGGTGACTTCGACTCTATGGAGGGCATTAGATTAAACTTAAGTGAGGTACATAGATTATCGACAGAAAACAATAATCTAAGCACTAAAATACGCTTGCTTGGAAAAGGTAATCGCGATGTAGATGGCTCAAGAAGAAAAGAAGCCGAAGCGAAGCAACAAGAAAACTCTAATAGAATTGAAGAACTTGCTAAAGAAAATGCTGATATAGTTGCTAACACTAAAGAGAGTGTATTCGGAAGATGGTTAGGTTGGGGCAAAGCTAACAATCAAAACGGAATGACCGCTGGTGCATTCGACGCTTACATGCGCGTTACTATTGAGCAGGAGCGTTTAAGAAACGAAGCTGAAAAAATACTAGACAGCGAAGGTTACACGCAGGATGAGAAAAACAGAAAGCTAGAAAAGCTACAGCGAGAGTTCGAAGCTTTACAGTATGCTAGAGACGCCTTTAGAAACGAAAATAAATCCGAGTGGTTTATGGTTAGCCAAGATAAGTCTCAATCAGAGATGGTTGAAGAGATCAAAAAGGAAGCTGAAAACGAGTTGATAAAAGAAGGCAACAAAAATATAAAGGAAGCTGATATAGACGATAGAGCTCGTGTAATATACAACACAAATAAAATCAATGAAAACCTTAGGAACGGAGACAAAACTAAAATTGGTCGTAAGTTAAAAGCTTTTCAGACAGTCGAAGAGTTTACTACAGCTATTAACAATATGGTTAAAGAGGCTGTTAAAAACAAAGACAAAGATTTAGAAAGAGATCTTAGAGAAGCTCTAGTTGCAGTACAGCAAGGTGCCCACGGGTTTGATAACTCAAAACTAAATCAGTCTTTTGTAGTCGTTGAGAATATGGCTAAAGACGATAGATTAGAAACAAAAACTCACGAGCTTTCACATAGATTTTTTACTGAGGCAATCAGTATGGACCCTGAAGTGTTTAGCGATTTAGCTAAGACAGTATTAGAGTGGTCTAAAGAAAATGATTCTGCGTTGTACACTAGAATAACGCGTCAAGCTCAAAGAAGAGCGTCTGACGACTCTTTAATTGAAGACGAAGTTATAGCTGTGTTCTTAGAAGAAGCAGCAGCCGGTAGAGTTAACCTTACAGAGCAAAGCGGAGGTATCGGTGCATTACTTGGTTTTTCTACATCTGCTATAATGAACGACAAGTATGGCGTTAACATGGATTTCGCAGGTGAGTCTGACGCTATCAAGTTCTTAGTTGGTTTAGGTAAAAAGTTAAAAGCTGGAAAGCTAACACTGAAAGATATTAAGGCAATGGAAGACAGTAAAGTTTTCCAAGATCTTAAAGAAAGAGCTGAGGCTTTAGAAGGAGCACAGAAAGATCAGTTTGAAGCTGCTAAAGAAGGTTTAACTAGAGAAGCCAAAAGCAGAGGTATCACGCTTGAACAGCTTTTGAATGACATACAGAGCAAAAGGGAAGCTAACATACCAGCGCAGAAGTACTCTATGACTCAAGAGCAGGTTGATAACTATGCTAAAAATTCTGACGGCTCTTTCATGACTAAAGAAGAGTACGATGCTGAAGGTGCTATTAATGCATACCTTGGTCTTATTGAAAAAGGTGGTATCGATGGTTTGATACTAACACAGCTTCGTAAAAACAACATCGATGTTGATGCTGAAGGTGCTAACGTTAGCGGTGTGCCTATTGACGAGTTTCTTGAGCGCGTACGCGAGCAGATTATTCCTGACATACTAGGTTTTGATCCTGGCAAGAGAAAAGACGATAGCGACAAGTTTGGTTTATCTGGTCACATCAACAGCAGAATTAACTGGCGTATTGGTGACGCTATGAAAAAAGCCAAAGGCGAAGGTGTTCGTCCAACTACGTCATTAGATGAGCAAATTGGTGATACTGGTAGCAGAACAATTGGTGAAAACATTTCTGACGTCGATACAAGTTTAGAAGCTTTTGAAGAGTTAGATCTAAGTATGGGCTCTTTAGATAGAGAAGCTGGAACCAGTGAGCTAAGATCTACTTATCGCCAACAACTAGTTGACGCAGACGGTAATAAGATTGTTAATGAAGCGGTAGAAGAAGATATTAGACAAGCTGTAAGGGAGATTATAATAGATCTTGGACCTAAAGCTACGTCTGAAAATTTCTTATTTGATCTAGAAAAGCTCGTAAAGAAGAAAATGAAAAACATCATTCAAAAAAGAATTGGTGTTAAAGGTGCGTACAGAGCGTTTCTTATCAAAAACATTGACTCTATTATTGAAAATACCACTATCCAAGATTTAGTGGCTCTAGAGCGTAAGTTAGGTAAAAAATATCCAAACGCTAAGAAAATATTCTCTGTAGAAGTTAAAAAGAATCTAAGTCCTACTGAAGTAGATAAAGCTATTGCTGATGGCAAAATCAAACCAGATGTAGGTAGAACAACTGGACCTTCTTTGTACGAAAAAAGAAGACCTACTGAGAGAGAGCTAATTGCTTATTTCATGGGTGGATATCTTACAGAAACTATGGAAGATGTTCTTGGATATACTGTAGGAGGTTCAACCCTTGGTACTCGTAAGGATGGTTTAGCAAGAATGATCGTTACAGAGATAGCTCAGGATGCTGTTTTAGAAACTCTTCAAGACCCAGCGGTGTTAGAAGAGGTGATGGCGGTTAATCCTGATGTCGCTACAGATGTTCTAATCAGCAAGATAGCTAGGGATGTTAATAGAAGTGTGGATCTTAAGTTTAGTAAGCCAAGCAAAGGCGTGCAGCTCGGTGCTGATATTATTAAAACGTATGGTGTTAATTCTAGTCAATTTAATTCTTGGTGGAAAGATACAGCCATTAGTGACATCGACAAAGATCAGGTACTCGCAGAGTTTTTAAACAGAGGTTTTGAAGACTGGAGTGTTGTATTTAGAGATAAGTGGACTAGAAAACAAATAAATACAATAAGAAGAAGAACTGGTTACAGTAGAAGAACACCTTTGTCTAAAATCATTGAGCAGCTTGCTATAGATAGAGTCGCTGAAGCTACATCAAACATCGATGGGTATAATGTAAAGTACAAGAGACCTACAGAAAAAGGCGGTGCTGCAGACGTTACTATTATAGCAAGTGGAGAAAACGGAAGTCAAGAGATTGGTATTGAAGTAAAAGGACGCACAGCGAGAGGATCTTCTATCAACATGACTGTTAAACAAGACGGCTCATACGCGCTTACTAAAAACGCTGAAGACTTTACTAACAAAGAAGACTTTGATATAATAGAAAGTGTCGCTAAAGATGCTGACACTATTATGAAGGACGTAATAAAAGAAGCTAGCAAAATAGGCCCAGTCAATTACAGTTCAAAAGGTAATCTTCAATTAAGCAAAGAGCAGTATGAATACGTTAAAACCAGCGGTTTAAGAAAAAAGCTATATGACTTAGAATATAAAGTTCCTGCATCTTGGGTGGCTAGAATGTACTTAAATAAAAAAGTACCGTCTCAATATATAAATATAGGTGATGCTGGATTCTTTAGGCTTGATCAGGGAACTGACCCTTTAATGTTAGGCGACAAAGTAAACAATTTTAGCGATTTAGATGTAGAGTTTCCGTTAACTGCTAGACTAATTAGAGATAGCAAGTCTGGGACGGTCGCTATAAGAATAGAGCAGCAATTAGATTCTAGGAAAATACAAAAACAAGGGCTTAATATATTTAGAGAAAACGGTGCTAATATTTTAGGTAAATCAATAGAAGCTGGCGCTAAAGAAAACAATAGAAAATCAATACAAAAAGCGTTAAGTAACTCAAGATCAGGAAACAATTTTTCTAAGCCTCAAGGCATGAGTGTTTTTGATTTTGATGAAACAGTTGGACTTAGCGATAATTACGTTATTGCTAATCGCGGAAAAGAAACAATAAGAATATCTTCTGAAGACTGGCCAGTGGTTGGTGAGCAACTGAGACAAGACGGTTGGACCTTTGATTTTTCAGACTTTGACAAAGTTACAGATGGTAAGCCAGGTCCTCTAATGGAGAAGCTTAAAAACCGCATAGATAAGTTTGGAGCTGACAATGTATACATATTGACAGCTAGATCATCTAACAGCGAACTTGCTATTCAAGAGTGGCTAGAAACTCAAGGTGTTAAACTTAGCATTGATAACATCACTGGGTTAGGTAATAGCACTGGACAAGCCAAAGCTCAATGGATGGTTAACAAGTACGCTGAAGGCTATAATGACATGTACTTTGTCGATGACGCTATACAAAACGTTAAGGCAGTACAGGATGTAATTAATGCATTTGATATAAAAGGTAAATCTGTTCAGGCTAGAAATAAGTTTAGCGGAAACATGAGTACTGAGTTCAACAAGATGCTTGAGCGTAACAAAGGTGTTGATTACAGAAAGACATTCAGTAGAGCCATCGCTAGGCACATGGGTAAAAAGATCGGTAGATTTGAGTTCTTTATCCCACCCGGAGCTGATGACTTCCAAGGCTTAATGATGAGACTTGAAGGAAAGGGTAAGCAAGGTGACCTTGATAGAGCGTGGTTTAAGACTGTGCTTTTAGATCCATATAATAGAGCTTACACTAGACTCAACGAGATCAAATATACTATGATGACTGAAATGGCTGATCTTAATAAGAAAATGCCTAATATACATAAAGTTCTAAAAAAGGACTTTAATAGTATATTTACTAACGAGCAAGCCATCAGAATATATCTATGGAATAAACACGGCATGGATGTTCCTGGATTATCGAAAGAAGAGGTTGAAAGCATAGCTAATGAAGTTGCTAAAAACAAAAACCTTGTTAAGTACGCTAACAGAGTAGAAGAGATAGTAAGAGCAGACAACGGTTACTTAGAGCCAAAAGAACATTGGACAGTGGAAACTATATCTTCTGACTTATACAACGTCATAGAAAGAGTACACAGACCAAAAGCACTTGAAGAGTGGCAGCGAAACGTTGATGAAATATTCAGCGAAGAAAACATAAACAAGTTAGAAGCTGTTATGGGTTCTAAGTATGCTAGCGCATTAAGAGATATGCTTTACCGTATGCAGACCGGTAAAAACAGACCTTCTGGCAACGATGCAACGACAAACAAGTGGATCAACTGGGTTAACAACTCTGTTGGAGCTATCATGTTCTTGAACGTTAGATCAGCAGTATTACAGTTGTTATCTACATCTAACTATATAAACTGGGCAGATAACAATCCAATTTCAGCAGCTAAAGCGTTCGCTAATCAAAAGCAATACTGGACTGATTTTACTATGATATTTAACTCGCCTATGCTTAAGGTTAGAAGATCTGGTTTGCAGATCGACGTTAACCAAGCAGAGCTTGCTGATGCTGTTGAAGGTTCTGACAATAAAGCCGCTGCTGCTTTAGCTTACTTACTTAAGTTAGGTTTTTCACCTACACAGATCGCGGATAGTTTCGCTATCGCCTCTGGTGGCGCTACGTTCTATAGAAACAGAGTTAAAACTTATCTAGCAGAAGGTGTGTCTCAAAAAGAGGCTGAAGCGCAGGCGTTTACAGACTTCCAGGAGTTAACTGAAGAAAACCAGCAGTCATCTCGTCCAGATAGAATCTCACAACAGCAAGCTTCGCCGTTAGGTAGATTAATTCTAGCGTTCCAGAACACGGCGATGCAGTACAATAGATTAATAAAGAAATCTGCGATGGATCTTGCGAACAAAAGAGGTGATGCTAAAACGCACGTAGCTAGAATAGCTTACTACGGTGTCGCGCAGAGTATTATATTCTATGGTTTGCAACAAGGTTTATTTTCGCTTTTATTCGATGCAGAAGACGACGAAACGAACGATGTAAAGCTAGAGCGAACTGCTAACGGTATGTTAGACTCTATGCTGCGTGGTAGTGGTCTTAAAGGAGCTGTAGCTTCTACAGTTAAGAACACTGTAATGAAGTTTATGGAAGAAAGTGACAAAGGCTTTACGGCTGATTACGGAAATGTGTTAGTAGAAGCGTTAAACATATCACCACCGATTGGTAGTAAGTCTAGAAAGCTATACTCTTCATTTAAGTCATTTAAGTACAATAGAGAGGTTATGTCTGAGATGGATTGGTCTGACATAGATAATCCAGGTTGGATGATGGCAGCTAGCGGCACAGAGGCTATAACAAACGTTCCTACATACAGAATACTAAATAAAATAGATAACATACGAGAAGCTGCTAATGCAGACAATGCCGCTTGGCAAAGAGTTGGTTTAGCTATGGGTTGGAATCAATGGAGCTTAGGTATAGATCCGTATAAGAAGACTAAAGAAGTTAAACAGGATATTAGAGAGCGAAAGAAAGAAGAGAAAAGTAAAAACAAAAAGACTAAGACTAAGATAAATCTTTATTAAAATGAGAAGTATATTTTTATTAATAACATTACTTTGCTCTTTCGCAACGGCTGAAGCACAAGAGCTAAAAAAAGCGTTTAAGTTTTCAACATTTTATGCGGCTGTTAACGGAGGTAACTCCGTATCAGATCAGACAATATACTCTGTACTTGACGGCTTAAACGAAGAAGTTATATCAACACCGTTTGACTATAGCTTGTCTATTGGTGTACGTAAGATTGCTAGGTTTGGTTATGAGAATAGAGCTAATGCTTTCTATGACGGAACAGAAACATCGTGGTCTGCTGATGCTAACATCGGTAAGCGTAACGGTATAGAGTTT
>Ga0209645_1000771_pt1 | contig 16338 bp, 8 predicted proteins | sample ETNvirenome_6_30_FD_184070 | JGI IMG/M metagenome (GOLD analysis project Ga0209645, IMG submission 184070) | Marine viral communities from the Pacific Ocean - ETNP_6_30 (SPAdes) (version 2) | ecosystem: Environmental > Aquatic > Marine > Oceanic | place: Pacific Ocean | collected 2013-06-19
GCTGCTTGAGGTTGCCCATTGGAGTCTCCTATAGACGGTCGAGCCGGTGGCTCACGGATATTGAGTAGCAGAACTAAATGTTTCGGTCAAGCGGCTATTGTTTCGCATCAAGCTGGTCGAGTGCTTCCTGCCGGCCAGCTTCAATCTCAGCGACTGCGGGCTCCGCTATGAACTCCTCGATAGCGTTATCCATAACCTCTCGCACAGCCTGCTGTACGTTGTAGACCAGCTTGTCTTCACGTACGAGGTCAGTGCTAATGATGCCTGCCATCTTGGCATTAAAGAGCAGTCGAGCCGTGATAGCCTTGCTGACCTCTTCCACAACAATGCGAGACGACCCGTCAAGGTTGCCTCCCTGTGCCGCGTCAGCCAGGACCTGCTTAGAGAAGGCGTCTTGGATGCGCACCCCTTCTCGCGGGTTGAGCAGTTTCTGCTCTGCGCGGTACGCTTGAGCCATGTTGGGGTCGATGCGTTCGAGAGCCCTGGCGATGCCTGCATTAGGCGACATCCCTGTGCCGGCTTGGGTCAAGAAGTCGAGCCAGTTGACCATCTCGCGCACCTTCGAGTACGCGATGTAGGCGTTCGAGTAGAAGATGTTGCCGAAGCCGGGTATAGGAACACCACCTGGGCCAACCTTGTACGCTTCGCCTTCTCTTTCCCCCAGCTTCCGCTGCTCCCCTCTCTCAATCGTAACCATCCCAATCTTCGCAAGTGCCATCGCAAAGGCTTCTTCACCAGGGCGCGTGTACCGGGGAATGCTCCTGATGTCCTCCCCCCCGAACGCCGCTTTGATCAAGGGGTTCAGCTCGTCACTGATGAGAGCGACGGGGTTTGGGACTAGAGAACCAAGGCTTTCTCCCCCCAACACGACATCGCCAACTGCGTCCAGCACGCTGAACAATGCGCCTAGTTCAGCATCCTGACCGCGTGTGCGAAGGTAGTAATTCTCTCCGACGTAAGCCTGCCCAGGCGTGAGGGCTCGAAGGACTGCCCTCTCTCGTTCCGAGAACGGATGACTTACTAAGTACACATTCGGTTCCCGCCACTCCGCTTCATAGCTACGCAGCAGCGCCATCGTAGCGAAGTATTCAGCACGTGCTTCGGCCCCCTCGGGGGCCTCTGACCCGAAGTACGCCTCGGCTACGTACGGGACAACATGCTCCTTGAGACGTAGGTACTGCATGTATGGGCGAATGGCGTCTGTGTCGCCGCCTGCCGCCTTCGCCCACACACGCGTCGCTTGGTACATGGACTGGTACTTGGCGCGACCAAACAGAACCATAGAGTTCGCGAGCTTGCTTGAAATCACCGAAGGCGTAGTCCAGTTCAGCAGCGTCATGTTCAGGATGTCGTGGGCCTCGTCGCGAGTAGCCCCCTTGGTGCGCGCATCCAAGTACAGCCACGTGCGCTGCTCTGTTCCAACGTCGTTGACGACAGCAGACAGCTGCTCCCCGCGCTCTCGAATTGCCAAGCCAATCCGCGCGTTCCTTGCGGCTGCTTCAGTCGCGTACTCTGTTTCCGTGCCCCTGCGGATGTTCTCGATGCTACGTGTGATGTAGAAGTCACGTGCTTGGCTGTGGAACGTGTCGTAGACACCTGCTTCGACAAGCTCATCGAAGACTTCGCCGTTGGTCATCACCGTGCCGTCCTTCCGAAGCTGCTTGCCTCCGTATGCAAACACGGCAGTAGGGTCAGCACGTTCTAGGTACTGGAGAGGGCCGTCGAAGAGCATCTGGACATCAGTGGGGAACCGATAGCCAAACATCTCTTGAACTCTACGATGCCCAGACGTGACCTTCGAGTAGATTGCTTCGGCTGCTTTTAGCCCCAGGCGAGTGGCACCCGGTGTGTCCGTCAGCACGGGGCTTAGTAGGCGCCCCTCGCTGATGTTGCGCCCGATGCTGCGCAACGCCACGAGCCCCAGGGCAGCGCCGGTGGTGAGCCCTCTGACCTGTGCCCCACTCATACCGTCTTCGAGGCCGTTTCTGACTGCTCGCGCGGGCTGGGTAAACGCACCTATCAGTTGAGGCCCGTACAAGATCATCCCTGCAACGGCGCCTAGAAGGTTGTTTGCGACTGACCCTACCACGCCCTTCCAGAAACCAAGGGACATGACAGGGGGATCTTTGGTTTGGACAGTCTTGTCGAACGTCTTTGTAGCTGCCTGCAGGCCCCTGTACACAGGCTCAAGCTGCTTCCGCATTAGCCAGACCGGCACATCCGTGTTGGCGCTGGCTACTACACAAAGACGCTGCGCCGCTGCTGTCAGGTCCTCTGGGCGAAGTTCCGAAAGAGGCAGCCCCATACGGCTCAATGCTTCGATGGTGTGCACAGCGTTCAAAGCAGGAGGAACAGTTCGCAACTCGGACTTCACTACCGTGCGCTCCAGCCCTGTCTTGGTGTTGCGGATAGTGACCTGGCCGTCTTCTGCTACGTCTACGACTTCGTACCTTGTCGCCCCCGAGAAGCGCGGGTCTACCAGGTCCCTTGTCTTGCCCTTTCCGTATTCCTTCTCTACCGTCACCGTTGGAGCCGTCACAGCCGAAGTGCGGCGAGTAGAGCGGCCTCCGACGAACTCCTTCGTCTCGGGGCTAAAGCGTTGCACACGGGTCGGAGCGTAGAGTCCTACGGCCTTGTGTGCCTCGACAAGTTCGTCGTACAGGTAGACGTGTGCGCCCTTTGCGCCCTCAAAGTCCCGCAACATGAACAGCTCAGCAGACAGTCCGCGCGCTCCTTCTTTTCCTTCCGGAGCACCGCGACTCGCGGCTCTTACCGCTTGCGCTGCGTCTGCCGCAGTCACGCCTATCTGCGCGTTGACAATCTTCTTCAGCGACCGAATAACCGCACTGCTCTTGTCGATGACCCGTAGAAGGTGTGTCTTGTCCCGAAGCCCCGGAAGACCTTCTCGACCACTCTGGACGCGGGCAGCAGGGACGGCTCCAAGAATATCATCCGAGAGGATTTCGCCTGTGTCGGTGTCTACCAGTTTGGCGTGAAGTAGCTGCTCTAAGCGGTCGAACTTCTGTAGACCTGTTCCTTTGAACAGCACGTCTGATTCATCTAGCGCAGTCAGGTTACGCATAAAGGCGCGAATAGCGTTCGCTGTTTGTGCTTCGTCAGCAGAGTCTCTGATTTGCGACTTGACCATCGTGACGATGATTTGCCCTACGTGCTGGTCAGTAGGGACCATCGCGTCGAGATGGTTGAGCCGTCCCGTCCACATTCGGCGTAGCGCGTCGAGATGGTCGGTCAGGTCATCCATAATCGAAGACGTACTGTTCAGTATCCGCAGAGGTTGCGAAGAGCCCCCGGCTAGCTGGCGGAGAATAAACCCGCTTTGCTCGGCAATACCCTTTGTCCGTACCCCTCGGGCCGCACCTTCTCCCACCATCTCGAAGATGTTCTTCAGCACCTCGTAGCCCTGCTTATCCCCAGCTAAGGCTTCTAGGTCGCGCGCAACGTACGCGACCCTCGCCTTGATGAGAATGTCCAGCGCCTCTTGCTGTGTCATGCCCGCTTTCGTCGCGTACACTTCGACGGCTTTTCCGATGTTAATGACATCGTTCTCGATGATAGCTTCTCGGCGCGTCTGCTGTTCGTAGATGGCCTTCAGCGCGCGAGGAATGCTTGTCGGCATCAGAGGCGCGACTGCTTGCTGCAGATTGCGGAGCGCCCGTGCCCGTCCGTACCTGTCAGAGAAGAGGTTGAGCGTCCCTTGGAACAGTGCGGCGGTTATTTGGAAAAGCTCTCTGATTTGCCCCGCTTGGAACAAGTTCAACGACTGCTCAAACGGTAGCTTCAGGCGTCCTACCGCAGAGTAAGGGTCAAACCACAGCCGGTTGGCGTTCATGTACGTCTGTAGGCTTGTGAACGCGGCGTCTGTGTCACCGGCCTCAAGGATGTTGGGGTTGACCGAGATTCTGCGCCACAGTTCGTCAATCTGCGCCTGTGCCCGAGGAGTGCCCGTGAGCCGTGCGCTTCTCAACACATCGGCAAGGCTCTGTCCGGCATAGACCCCTCGTTCGTAGTCGTCGAGAACCTTGCCTACGTCGACAAACGTGTCGAGTTGCCGTGCGGCAGGGCTGTCTGGTCGCGTGCTGACGGGCTGAAGCACCCGGCGCCCAGCTTCCGTAGGAGCGCGTCGACCGGCAAGAACATCGCGCGTGGCGTCGCTTGCTCGGGCAGCGGCTCCCTTCATGGCACGGCGCGCTTCGAGTACATCCACCATTCCGAGCAGACGAGCCGTAAACTCCTCTTCCATCTCTCGGATGTTTCGCGTAATCGCCCTTCCTTGTAGGATGTTACGCTCTTGTGCTTCGTCTAGTCGCTGCGCCTTTTCTTCTAGCGTCTTCGCCGTCTTTTTTGTCGGCTTTGCCTTCTTTGCCTTCTTTGCGAGCGGCTTGAGCGCTGCCTGCTGGGCCTTCTGTGGTGCCTCAATAGTGGCTTCTATTGCGTCTGCGTCGGCCTTCAGCTTCTCCCGCAGGGGCTTGTCCGTCCGAATCTTCTCGGCACCCGAAGCGTCCTTGACTTTGCGAGGCACAGGGTCTGCGCGGCGATACGTGACCGTGCCGTCGTCAGCTTCGATCTTCCTTGGGCCGGGTCCTCCCCTCTTTGCGGCTACAGCAGCTTGACGCTCGGCTCTAGCGGGCGAGATTTCTTCCATTCCCTCGATAGCGTCGTCAAGGGTCTTCCGTGCTGCAGAAACACGCGCATTGCTCGCGTCAAGGCGAGACGCCGCAGAGGCCCGTGCGTCCGTTAGACGGGCAATCTCCTGTTCGAGACGACGCATAGCAGCGCCTTTCAAAGCGTCGCTTGCCTTGCCACCGGCGGCCCCGTATGCGTCGAAGAACTTGTTGAGCACGTCGTCCGCAAAGGCAGCCTCTTCCGGCGTGCCTGCCTTCAAGTTCCGCACGACATCGATAATAGACTGCCCTTCGAGGGCCGGGTCTGCCGCAAGAAGAATGCTTAGCTTTGTGTAGTGATCCGTCCCTGCGGCGTCACCTGCCTTCGCAAACCTACCCAAAGCGGCAAGCAGCGTTTCCCTTGCCTTGGCTCGATCAGCGACAAACTCCTTCGACTGGTTTGTTACGCGAGCAGCCGCCATCCCCTGGGCTTTAAGGCCATCAATTCTAGCGTTGTACGTGTCTAGGTCACGGCGCTGCTTTCCTGCCGCCAGCGCTGCTTCTGCGTGCTCTGTCGCTGCCTGGTCGTAGGCTTGTCGGCGCTCTAGGTTAAAGTCGACCTCGTCCAGCGTCTTCCGCGTTCCCTCAAGAATATCTTCTAGTCTCTTCTGTGTGCTGCGCTGAATCTGCGCAGCGGCCTGCGCCATGCCGTACGGGGGCACAGTGTTGTTCACCCGCGCCCCGAGGACCGTTTCGACAGCTTCCTCTTGAACAGCCAGGTGGACTGCGCCCAGTCCGTGTGCCACTTCATTCTCTTTGGCCTTGTCGAGAAGCACCCCAAGGACCGGGATGCTTTCGCCGTCGACAGTGACTCTCGCGGCTGCCGCTTTTCGGATGATGTCTCTCACAGGTGTGTCCCTAGTGACACCCTCGAAGACTTCCTTGAATGCTTCGTCCTTTGCCATGTCCTCGGCAGCAGCTGGAATGCCGTCGAGGACGCTGATCTCCATCGCGTCGCCGGATGCCGTAGACGCTGTCGTCATTCGCTGGGCAGTCTTACTGCCTGCGACGGCCTTCCCGAGCTTACTGACTCCCTTGGAAAGGACATTGATGGCGTCCGCAGGGTCGCGCGCCATGGCAAGCATGATGGCGGCAGCCCCGCCTATAGTTGCCTGAACTTGGAGCATTCCGCGCAGAACGGAAGCACCGCTTTCTACTGCCTCTGCTGCCTCTTCCGCGCCCATAAGATCAGCAGCTAGCGTTGCTGGATAAGCTGCCGCTTCGGCTATCTCGTACGACGGGACAATGACCCGCCCTCCTGTCATCAGCATCTCGGCCATCTGGCTGTCAGTGACCGCTCTGTCGAGCAGCGTCTCTTCGCTGCCCAGGTAGTCGTAGAACAGGTTCCTTGCTTCGAGAGGGTGACGCGTAAGGATGCCGTCCAGAGGCTCGTCAGGATACTTCTGCCGCAGTGCGTTCACCATCAGTACGTACGGCTTTGCGACAAACTCGCCCGAGGCTAGCGTCAAGATGTAGTCGGCTGTCGCACTGCCCTTGTTCCTCCCGACCAGGCTCTCTACAAACCGGTCGTGGGCAACGCGAATTTGTTCACCGTTCAGCGTGACGTAGCCAGACTTCGCTTCAACAGGCACGACCTGTTGCGCAATGGCAGACGCGAGCTTGGGTCCGAACCCTACGGCCTTGCCAGCTTCTTCCGCAATGAAGTCTGTAAAGGGCAAGTCAGGGACATCAATGCCCGTGACCTGTTCAACTTGCTGTTTCGGCAGGTTCAGCGCGTACCTCACAGCCTCTTCTGTTGAGCGCCTTCCTCTTTCTGCTGCTCCCTCCATTGCACGAGCAAATTCCATGAGCTGTTCAGTAGTCTTCGCCGGGTCAGGGTCGTAGACAGGAAGCCCTGCGTTGCGAAGCTCTTCCTCGAAGGCTGCCAGCTCTGGCTCTAGCTTTGCAATCACCTCGACAGGGTCCGGCTCTGCGCCAGTCTCTTCCGCAATGCGTCTGTGTGCCCGCAAGTAGGCCACGAGCTTCATCGTATCTACGTCAACGGCTGTGCCGTACATGTCCTGCAAAGGCGTGTACGACGAAGCGTCGAGCCCTGCCTGTGCGGCCAGTTCGCCGTGGCGTATCGCACGCCTGGTGCGCTCTACGTCGTTGCCCGCGTACTCAAGCACAAGCTCAGGGGCTTGGACCAGATACGCGTAGTCGTCCGCGACTTGCCTAAAAGCCTTCTTGTCTGCGATTGCCTCGGTTTCCGCCGCGAGCTTCCTCAAGGCACTCTCGTACCTTTGTGAGGTGAAGTTCCCGCCCGGTTGGCGTACGAACACAGTCATCCCCGACTTCGGGGCACCTGTGAGGCCAACGTCCTCGGGGCTCTGAACCTCTTGCTCAAGGCGGACTAGGTCCATGCCGTCTTTGAGCGTCAGCTGCTTCAGCTTCTCTTCGTAGTTCCGCTCTGTCAACGGGTACTGGTTCGTGATGTTCAAGTCGTTCGACAAGTACATCATGGCGTGACGCAGTGCCTCGTCCTCGGGGTTAGCCTGTGCTTCGCGTATCGCGGCATACACCGCGTTCCCGGGAATGTGGCTTGTCCCAAACTCCTCAAGGGGCGCGCCGAGTCTGTCGGCTAAGACCTGCATCTCTTCAGGCCACTTGACATCAGCGTCAGCATGGCGCCGCCATCGAGCTACCTGACGGTCAAGCTCGGGCATAGCGGCTTCGCGCTTCTTTGTGTCCAGAGCCCGAGCGGTATCCGAGATAACGACAGGGGCAGGGGCACGTGCCTGCGCACTAGCGACAACGTCACTGCGCGCTTCTGCGTACTCGTCCTCTTCTTCCTGCGTCAGCCCTGGTGGGGGCGCCTCTTCGACAGGCTCTTCGACAGGCTCTTCCTCTTCCTCTTCCTCTTCCTCTACAACAGGAGGAGCAGGAGCAAGCGACGCCTGCTCCTCTTCGCGGCGCTCCCTTTCGGCTCGTTGACGCCGAAGGAACTCTGCTTTCTCTTCTCCGGTTAGAGGCTCACTCATCGGTCAGTGCTCACGGCAGCGGCTTAAACACAGGCGTACCCGCCTGGATTGTAGAGAGGATTTCTTTGGTTTCGGCCTCGTCCTCTTCTTCTTGGCGCCTCTTCTTTAACTGCTGGCGAATAGCCTCATCCGCTCTCCCTATCTGGCGGAACGGCACGGTGCCGCGACCTTCCTTGGCCGCACGACGGTACGTCTGACGGTAGAAGTTGTCAGGCATCACGCCGCCTCGTGCACGTCCGAACTCCATTTGCCTCCGCGCAATCTCTTGCTGGAGCGTCTGCTTCGTGACCGGGCGCGGTGTAGTCGGTGCCTCCTTGAACAGGTCGGCCCGCTCTGCCTTGATGCTGTCCAGCTTTTCCTGCATCTCACCGGGCTTTAGGCCGGCAATGGCTCGCATCTGTTCAGGAATCGACGCATTAGGCAGACCGCTCAAAGCACCCGTCAGCACGCGTAGCTCCTCAACTTCTTCCTCGGCACCGAGAACTGCGTACGTTTTCATCGCCTGTGCGAGAACAAACTGGGCTGAGTTGAGAATCTTGTCAGGGTTGAGCAGGTCGGCGCCAATCCGCTCGGCCACCTCTGGTGCCAAACCGATACGCGCACCTGCTCCCGCCTCACTTAGCGTCTTGTCCAAGTCTGTTCTGCTAGTCACTTCCAGCGGCTGGTAGTCGACGAGTTCCCCCTTTACATACATAGGGGCGTACACGACCACAGTTCCTGGCGTAAGAACTGCGTCTTGAAGCACGGACTTGATGCGATCAGTCGAGTCGGCCCCGACAAACATCATGCCAGGGTTATTTGATCCCAGCTTAACTTCGGCTTTAATGGCTTCCTTGAGGTCGTTGTCGGCTGCCACGTCGTCGGCCGTGCCTGTCGATGCCGCATCTATCCTGCCAAAGATGGCTGTCTGTAGGTCTTTGGGGTTGTCAGCATTCAAGATCAATTCCGCAGTAACAGCGGGCCTGAATTTCTTTGCCACGGCAATTTCGACGCGTTCAGCGTCGTCTTTCCCTTGGTATCGGTCTGTCCCAGGATCAGTCAACTCCCCGAAACCGAATTTATCCAGGGCCTTGTTGGCTTGCTTCAGGCGTCCCTCCTGCACCTTCAGCTGCGCAGCTGCCCTTCTACCCCCGGTCGTAGCCCGTGTCTGGAGAGCATTCTCGGAAGCCGCCACCAAGTCCTTCATCACCTTGCGCAGCGTCTCGGCAGCACCAAGGTCGCCCTCGATGATCTTCTGCTTGTTCGCCGCCAAGTCCTTCAGGGCGCGCTCAATGTCTCCCAGCTTGAGCTTGTCCTTCGGCGTCATCTCGGGGGCTTCAGGCTCCTTCCGCTCGTACTTGCTGACAGTCCTGTCCTTGGTGAAGGCCGCACGAATGGTGTTGGCCAGCCCTGCCAGGCGCGTGCCCGCTACGTCCTGCTTCTGCATTCCGCGCAGGGTGCTGAACAACTCCCGCGTCGACATGCCTTCGACGCCGCTTAGCTCCCGACGCCGTGCTCCCGCCAGGAACTCACCGAGTAGGTCTTCTTCTTCTTCGGTAGCCATCACGCATTCTCCGTGTCGAAGGCAAGCTGTGCTACGTCAGGATTTTGCTTGTACGTCCGTGCAACACGTGCCACATCAAGCTCGTTTGCCAGGGCGCCCATGCCCATTTCGACGCCGCTTGTGACCAAGCCCTGTCCCGTTTGCTCGGCGAAGGTGGTCGGGGGCTCACCCACCGAGGCGAGCAACGCATCTTGGCGTCGACGTAGCTGGTCGAGCATCGCACGCTCGGCTTGTGCTGCGGCCTGTCCTGCCTGGAAGCCCTGCTGGGCGGCAGCCTGCGCCGTGGCCTCTGCCTGTCCACGACCCGCCTGACGGGCCACCTCGGCCACCCTGCGGGCGTCCCCGCCTCCAAGTGCGGCCCGAGCTAGCTCGGCCTGCTGACCGCCCGTAGGAGCCCGAGAGAGGTCAGCCACAGCCGCTCTCCGCGCCTCGGCCATCTTCTGGGCCATGAACCGGGGGTCGTTGAGCCGGGCTTCCTGTATCTCGGCCTTACGGCCGTACTCTTCGGCGTCAGCCAAGGCTTCGCGTGCGCGAATCTTCTCAATCTGCTTGAGATTGGCCGTGCCAAACTCCTCGCGCAAGGCTTGCTTGGACTCTTTCTTTCGTCGGCCGCCAGCCTTTTCTTCTGGCGTACGTGCTGCCGAGCCGATGCCGTAACCTGCTAGTGCTCCAAGCCCTGATGCCGGACCTAGTCCAGACCCGCCAATCAGCGCCCCTGCGGTTCGCTTGTCCATCCCGCACCCCTCACGCCTTGAAGTATAGCACCTTGATGTTGCGGGCTCGAACTCGGGTCTGCCGCACGATTGCCTGACTGATGACACGCAGGCTTGCGGTGTGGAAGCCCTTCGCCTTGATGCCTACGTAGGCGTGTCCCGACCAGTAACGTGACTTGTGTCGGTCACGCAGCTTGTGAACAGGAAGCTCGTTTGTACGGTACTCGGTCCACGCAAAGTCGTCGATAGGCTGAGCAAACATCGTCTCTCGTGACTCTCGCGTAGTACTGTACTTTGCGTGCTCTGCACCGTCAAAGTAGAAACGCACCGCTACGTTTGGCTCTGGAAACGCAGAAGGGTCGGGAACTTTTTCCTGTTGTTCGGTCGTAGTCGGCGTGTTTCCTAGGCGAGCCGCGTCTGAAGTCCACGTCACTTGCCACGTCACCAACACATGCGCGCGATACGGGACGTACACCGTAGTAGAAGCGCCGGGAATGGCCTTTGCCAGGTTCGCAGAGTCTTCGGCAGCGTCCTCTACTCCAGGAAACTCAGACAGCCTGCTCTGCTTCCCTATCTTCAGGTCGTTCCCGACTACTTGTCCGACGGTTCTCTCTTCGTCTAGGTAGTTCAGATGGCCCTTGAGGAACTGGGCCATCGACAGGTTTGTTTCGTCACCTCTATCGAAGACGTACCGGACGTTGTTGAAGTAGTCGAGGTTGGCAGTGCCCCCGACCATCGAGCCGCCGCTGACCGCTCCTAGCTGAATGTAGGTGTAGTCCAGCAGGCGGTCAATAGTCGACACGTTGGCGACATCGAGCTTGCCATTGATCTCGCTCAATTGGCGAAAGTCGCTGTTCAGTGTGGCTGTCGAGACGAAGGCCCCGTCAACCAGCGGTGTGATCGCAATCGTCCCCATCACACCACCTCGACTAGCAGCGGGACCGCCGTGATGTTGGCGCGTTGCACCAGATACCCGCGCATGTTTGCCGAAAGAAAGCCCAGCTTTACCTTCTTGATGTCAGTCAGTCCCAGCGTTGTCAGGTCCGCAGCTGTCACAACAGTGCGAATAGCCACGTCCTGGTACGTCTTGTGGTCAAACTGCTGGTAGACAGGGCCGTCAGGGCCGTTACCCGGCATGTCCCGCAGAGGTCCCATGGGGATGCGCCCTTGAAGCACACCGCCGGGGGGCGCTGTTGCGGGCGAAGGCGTACCTGTGTTGCCTACTGTGCTGATGGTGACACGGGGAGAGACTTGCCGCTCTGTTCGTCGCAGCGTGCTCGTTGCGCCTGTGCTGCTCTCGAACACAAGCACGATTGTCGCATCCCAGGTGTACTCGTTTAGCGTAATACCAGCCATGAGCGGGTTCTCGTTGTACCCATTGATGACTTCGATACCCGTAAACTCTTTGACTTCGACGTTCGCCATGACCAGCAGGGCGGTCGGCTGGTCGGTCGTACGAGACAGCGTCAACGCGTCTGTAAGTGTGACGACGTAGCCTTCATCTGACGATGTCTGCGGGGACTCTAACGTAAGAAGCGATGCGTCGCTGACTACGTACGGCGCCCCCGGATGCGACGGCGTCTTAACGCGTTCTTCGGGAGTTTCTGTCGTAATAATTTCTGGTACGACTGACGGCACGTGAACGTAATTCAGCGCCCGCTCGGCAATGGAATCGACTTCCAGCGTGTTGAGTGCGCCTGCCAGTACATCAAAGCGGTCGTTGAGTGACGCCGCATCAAACGGCGTGTCGTCGTTGAGGTAGGGGTAGCGAGGCATCAGCGCACCATCTCAAGAGCAAACAGCTCGCGGTGCCCGATGAACGTCAGACGAGAGTTGTACGACTCTGCTCCCTGCGAAGGAGCCCGTTGCATCGACCCTCGAATGTTCATCACGACAACCTCAACAAGGTTGACACCTGGAAGCATGTCGATGACTGCATCTACGACGACAGGCAGGCGGGCTCCTGCTAGGCCCCCGCCGCCTTGAGGTTTATCGGCAATCGGGTCACGGGAATTTCTGTCGGGCGAGTTGGCATCGGCCGAAAACTCATCGGAACGAAAGTCGTCCTGGCTCAAGTCGCCGCTGCCTAGGATAGTCTCGTGCAGCACCGAGCCGTTGACGCGCAGAGCCACGAGGTACCCGAAGCCCATCTGGCGAAACTTCGGAAGACTAAGGTAAGCCGTCGAGTTCGTACCGCAGTGAATGTTGAAGCTGGCACAGAGGTATGCGGGGCCACCACGTCCCGTAAACTCTAGGCGCAAGCCGTCGGCCCCGAACGCTTGCCAGCCGTCTTGGGCCTGAATGGCTACCCACCCAGCTGCGTCTGGGTTGCCGTACCCTGCAGTCGGGCCCAAATCTGCCATGGTCGGGATCGACTGATGCAAGCGCAGGGCCGCATCGTCTGCGAAGTTTGCCAGCGTAAACGCCGAAGCACTGAAGTTGTGCTCGTTGAGCCCGCCAGACAACTCCTCCACGAACGGTTGGAAGTTCTCATTGATGGGCTCAATCGACACAACGTGGTCAGGCTCGATGTCATACAGCTTGAACCGCCAGGACATGGCACCTCCTACGGCGGCATCTGGGCACCGCCATAGTAACGCGACGCCTGCTGCACTTGGAAGCCGATGAACTCCCAGTTGCCGGTTCCTCGGATGCGGAAGCGCACAGCTTCAGCGGACGGGACGTGGACAGCAGCCCGTGTCCAGTACGGGCGTCGCTCTTTCCACGTGGTGCCATCGGCCAGTCGCGACGACTTCCAGAAGTCAGGGATGTCCTTGCGAGAGTAGCGGAACGCAGACGTAGTCTCGACCACCTTGCCCCGCCAGTTGCGCATGACCTCAATAGTGACCTTTGCGTCCTCCGTTTCGCGTAGCCACAGGTAGATCACATACGACGTGCGCGCCTCGTCCGAGCCCTGGGCATTGAGCCACGCTGTCTCGATGAGGGCTTCTCGGTCTTCGACCAGAGCGGGAATGTCGGGACTCGCTGTGTGGTCGAGCAAGTACACGCCGCTGTGGTCCCCATCGCCGGGTAGGTGGCCGCCAACTAAAGTGTAGGCGCGATGGTCCTTCGTAGTGCAGACACTGTCCACCACCATGTCGTCGCGCTCACGCCAACCTGCACCGTCGTAGATGAAGCAGTGCGTGTTCTTCGCATCCCCGTCGAGACTAACCCAGCACCGATACTCGCGACTGCGCTGGTCGAACACGCCGACTGCCTGTAGTAGCCTCGACAACGTGAGCCGCTTCAACGTCTTGCGAATAGGCAGCGACTCGTAGGTCACGGTCGTACCGTCGTAGCTGTAGAAGCCGTCGAAACCCAGCCACATGACTTTGCCATCAGGCAAGCTAGCCATACTGCTTGGCGCCGCGCACCCAATCTCGGACGAAATGGGACGATACTTGAACGCCTTTCCGTCGTCCGACGACTCGACCAGGAACGTCGAAGCAGTCGTACACACCAGCAGGCCATTGGTCACTGCGTGCAAGCCGGTAATGTCAGACATTGGGTCCGGTGTCAGGTCGTTGCCCGACAGGAACGTGCCCCAAAAGCCCGCCTCGCTAGGCCGAATAATCGCGGGGTCGTCTTCCATGCCGGCAATCCACAGGCGCCCCAGGGCCATCGTGCAGAGCGTGAAGCGCGGTACCGGCAGCACCTCCTTCGCGGGCTCGGTGAGCCACCCGTCAGGGATGTTGTCCGGGTACATCGTGACGACGTTGTCCGGCAATGTGGCGTAGCCTTGGCTCGTCGCCAAAGCGTTCTGCGTCAAGTAGTACAGCGTGTTGTCGCCGGTGTTCTCGATGTCCTTCGTTCTGTACAGGCGGCGTCCCACACATCGTTCGGGGCCGGTGGGGATGCCTTCCCACTTGACCTGGATGCGCACCTTATTGGGCCGCGCCTTTACGACATCAAAGACAGCCGGCAGATTCTCTCGAAAGTCTGCGTCACCGGTTGCCGCTAGCTCCGAAAACAGTCGCTCGGGACTTCTCAACAGAATGGCAGGTCGCAGGTCACACCGCACCGGGTTGCTTGCGGGTGATAGCGGGGAAAGGTTGCCCCATACGTCGATGAACTGTACGGCACAGCGCCACTGACCCTGCTCTATCCACCCTGACGTACCGACAGTCAGCTTGTCTGGGTCCGAGATAGGGAGCGTTGTGATCGTCCCAATGCGGCAGTCACCAAACCCATCGGTCATGGGGGTGCTGGCCCCTGCTGAGTACGACTTGCTTCCATTCCACGGTTCGTCGACATCGTGGTCAACCATTGCTTGCGGATGAGCTGACGAGTGAGCGTACCCAAGATTGTTCACTCCCCCCGTGTTGGGACTAAGCTGTTCTGCTGAACTGCTCGGACCTTGACCTACAGGCGATGCCGGTGTTTGCGAGAAGCCCAGCGGGGCAATGTAGCGTCCGTCGTAGAAGTACGCGCGCCCCTGCTGCGGCACAATGACGACACCGTTGCCTGTGAACGTGAATTGCGTCGGCGGGCGGGCCTGCTTTGAGTCAAGCAGTCGCGCCTGGATACCGTGAGCCCCGGGGCTTGGGGCCAGAACCTGCCGCCAGTTACGGAACCATCCGCGCCACTCCCACAACTCGTCGCCTGTGTGCAGAAGCAATACCTCTCGCCCCGACTCCATGACAGCATGGAAGATGCCGTGCTGACGGAACCCGTAGATGGGGTCAGAAGACGAAATCGACGTAGCCGAAGTCAGTGGCGCTGTGCGCGAAGGAGGGCGCTGCCCTTCAATCAGCCCGTTTGGGAGGTCTGTTGTTGTCGCAGGCACGTAGGCCGTTGGCCCCCAGATAGAGCGCAGCGTCTGCTCTTCGAGCAGGTACATGTTCACAATCCGGCGCGCAATCTCGTTGGGCGCAAGAAGACTGTCTCCCTGCTCACGCAGGAAGTAAGGGCCTTCGAGAGTGGATGCCGGAATGGTAGGCACTACTTCTCCTTACGGGGCCGCCCCACGCGGGGGGACGCCGGACGCCCCACTAGCTCAAGGTGGTCCGTCACCAGTTCACCTTCGACGAACCGCTCGGGCACGCGCCCGAAGAACCGAATCTCACCTACCCGCGTACCGTCTTCGCGAATCTCGACGGCGATGCAGGTCCCGTGATGTACCGTGTCGTTGCGCGGCCCCTGTCGCGCATACACGGCGCCACAGATGATAGGTGTTGACGCCACATGACCCCCTAGTTGCTAGTCTTATACCACTTACGATAGTTGTCTCGTGAGCGGTACGAGAACCTAGCACGAACCATGCGACGTAGCACAGGAACAGCGGCTGGACGCAAATCACCGTAGCGCTTGTTCAACAGCTCTAGTGCTGCGTTGTAGCGCTTCATCATGGTATCTGCGGCACCGAAGTTGCCCATGCTCTCATAGAGGTAGGCCATTGCCCGGTCGACCAGCGTGCTGACCGCCTCCGCGTGCAAACGGGGCACGTCGCGCTCGTCTTCCAGCTTCTGGGGCCGACGGACGCAGCGGATGTCGAGTTCGTAGCGCTGGTCAGGACGCGGGTACATGGCGTACTGCTGGTACCCGTGCGTGTCACGCAGCGGGCGTGACCGGTCAGGAATGTACTGCCCGTCGTCGACAAACACGCCTCGGTTGGTGTGGTCGACGCGCATCTCGGCCAGCAAGTAGAACTTGTCCTTGTTGTCGACGAACGCTTTATCCCCTACCAATGTTTCTGCGCTTCTACTAAGCGAATCGTAAGGCACAGCCGGGTTCAGCTCAAAGTCACTTACTCGGCGACGATAGATGCGTACGTGGATGCCTGATTGGTTCTCAGACACGCGAACACCGCTCGCCGTGTAGTCAGCTGCAGCCGTCGTTGTCAGGCGTGTCTGGAAGCCCAGGACGTACTCGATGTTGGGCACTGTGATCGTGATGCCCGTGTACCGCCCTTCCTGTGCTGGTTCGGCAGGCGCCACCTTAGCCGACACCGGGCTCGGCGCCGACTCGTAGCGGGGCTCTCGGATGCGGTTGTTGGCCACCTCGTTGTTGGACGTAGACGCGATGGTCTGGCCCGTGTTGAACCAATTCTTTGCGTACGAGTCCCACTTGGCCAGCCCTGGTAGGCGAAAATCTGCATCCCGCTTACCCCACGTGTACGTGACGATGTACTCGAACTCCCCTGCGGGCTCAGGTCCCTTCCACGTCGTGTTGAACGGAGCCGCCACACGCGGAGCCCTGCCGGGTCCTTCGAGTTGGAAGTGCTCACGGCGGAACGCCAGCCGGGGGATGCCAGCCGCGACCTGCCCCCGAGGTCCGACGAGCGTGCGCTGCTCGGCCTCGTCCTGCCCCATCACGTCGAGCGGGTACTGCTGCGTGTTGTTGAACAGCCGCATCGAGCGCATGGTGATGAGGTCATCGGGCAGGGCGTAGTCTTCGGTGTAGATGCGCCACTTGAAGCC
>Ga0209645_1000773_pt1 | contig 16332 bp, 19 predicted proteins | sample ETNvirenome_6_30_FD_184070 | JGI IMG/M metagenome (GOLD analysis project Ga0209645, IMG submission 184070) | Marine viral communities from the Pacific Ocean - ETNP_6_30 (SPAdes) (version 2) | ecosystem: Environmental > Aquatic > Marine > Oceanic | place: Pacific Ocean | collected 2013-06-19
CCAGCCTAGTTCTACACCTGCTTGATAAAAAATGTCTTATATCGGTAATGATCTTCAAGTAGCTGCTAGCCGCTATCGAATTATTGATGATATTAGCTCTGGATTTAACGGTAGTGAGACTAGTTTCGCGCTTCAAATCGGTGGTCAAACTCCGACACCTTTTCCAGTAAATGCGCAGCAATGCCTAATTTCAGTTAACGGTGTAATTCAGGAGCCTGATCCCTCCGGCTCTGCGGGCTTTAATCTTGTCGGTAGTAATATTGTATTCAGCTCTGCTCCGACTAATGGCCATGCTTTTTTCGGTGTTGTTTTAGCTGGCGCTGATTATGTTACGGCGGGTAAAGAATTTCCTGACGGTAGCAATACTGCCCCGTCAATTACTTTCTCAAGTGACACTGATACTGGTTTGTATCGTGCTTCATCGGGTGAAGTAGGTTTAGCTAAAAACGGTGTTGCACGCTCCTTACAAACCCTTGAAGATGCACAGACGATCACCGGAGTTAAAACTTATAATGCTGCTGCAATTGCTGAAGTCACAACTCTGAGCAATGCATCCAGCACTGTAGCCGTCGATCTTTCTTTATCTAATAATTTTACGCTCACCTTAAATGGTACTGTCAACACTATTGGAGCACCGACAAACGCTGTGGCTGGCCAGAGCGGCTCGATCTTTTTAGTACAAGATGGTACGGGATCACGTACGACCGGTTGGCATAATAATTGGAAATTTGCGGGTGGAACTGTACCTACGTTAACGACCACAGCAAATGCCGTCGACCGAGTAGATTACATCTGTAAAAGCAGTACTGAAATTCATGCCGTTGCTACACTGAATTATACGCGATAGTTAGATGTCACATTTTCACAATACTGCTCTTATTGGCGCTTCGGGAAGTGGTGCTGGTGGGGATGCGTATAAGATCGATCGCAGCTTACGGTTCAACAGTGGCGATAGTGCATATCTAAATAGAACCCCCTCGTCTGCAGGCAATCGTAAGACGTGGACTTGGAGCGGTTGGATAAAGAGAAGCGACCTGACTTCAGGTAGTCCCAATGGCACAGTTATTTTCAGTGCTGACACGGGAAACGCACCTTGGACAGCTTTTCAATTTGAGTCAAGTGATGCGACGCTACAGATCACTACGTTTGCAGGAAGTTCACCAGGCCTTAAAACTAATGCTCAATTTAGAGATCCATCAGCTTGGTATCATTTAGTCATAGCATTTGACACCACCCAGTCAACTGCAAGTGATCGCGTAAAATGTTACGTCAATGGTGTTGCTCAGACTTTTTCAAACACTAATTATCCTGCACAAAATTCAGACACCAAGGTAAATGGTACCTTCCCCCAATACATTGGTTTTACGAATAACCAGTATTTTGATGGTTATTTAGCCGACGTTTATCTTATCGACGGTCAAGCACTTGCGCCGACTGACTTCGGTGAATACGACAGCAATAATGTCTGGCAGCCGAAAGCATATGCTGGAACGTATGGCACGAATGGTTGGAGACTTGACTTCAGCGACAACAGCAGCGACCAAGCACTTGGTTACGACGCTACAGCCACAACACCGACGTTAAATCCTCGTGGTGGATTTGATGTCATCACCTACACGGGCAATGGATCTGGTCAATCACTTACTGGTTTAGGCTTTTCACCTAGCCTGGTTTGGGTAAAGTCAAGAAATGCAGGTTATAGCCACAATTTCTACGACACTGTCAGGGGTGTTGATAAAGCACTGTTTAGCGACACAACGGATGCTGAGACCACATACGATGGTCGTTTAACTTCATTCGATCCAGATGGATTTACTGTCGGCGATACTTCCACTGCAGGTGTTGGGACAAATGGAAACAACACCAATTACGTCGCCTGGTGCTGGAAAGCAGGTGGTCCGGCAGTACTAAATGAAAACGGATCGATTGACTCCCAAGTATCAGTGTCAACTGATTATGGGTTTTCGATTGTTTCTTACACAGGAGACGGTTCAGGGACAGATACCATTGGACACGGTTTAAATACCGCTCCGTCTTTAGTAATCACCAAATCGCGAGGCACTACAGGATCTTGGCGTGTGTTTACAGATGTTGGTGGTACGTGGAAGCTTGGCAATCTTAATAACACTGATACTTTTGTAAATGCTACTGTTTCTGCGCCTACGTCATCCGTATTTAGTATTGATGGGAATTCAAATGCCAGCACTACGCATATCGCCTACTGCTGGAGCGAGGTCAGCGGTTTCAGTAAGTTTGGCAGCTACACCGGAACTGGATCCGCAGGTGTCAGCGTAACAACCGGGTTCAAGCCTCGGTGGGTGATGATTAAAGAGACTGGTAACTCAAACCCCTGGTTTATTTATGACAACCAGCGCGGCACGACTAACATACTGTGGGCGAACGAGCATTATAGTGAATCCACTATTGGAGCTGGAGATGGTTCCAATCAAAATGCTATTGAAGTAAACAGCACTGGTTTCACCATTCCACATACCCTGTCAGGTACTAACAGGAGTGGCGGTAATTTCATCTACGCAGCATTTGCGGATCGGCCAGGAAACAACTGGACGCCGAATAACTTGATTGCAGAAGCAGGACTTGAAACTGCAAGTCAAGGCATGGATGTTGTTACCTACACGGGTACTGGCAGCACGCAGTCAATCAGCAGCCTTGAATTTCAGCCAGACTTGGTGTGGCTGAAGCGACGCGATTCGGCTGGAAACCACAACATTCAAGATGTGGTTCGTGGCGCATCAGCGGTTCTTCAAAGTGACTACAACGGGGGTCAATTTACTAGTGGACCTAGGATTTCGTCGTTTGACACGAACGGATTTACGCTAACTAGTGATAACGGCGCTAACACTTCCGGTGGAACATACGTCGCCTGGTGCTGGAAAGCCGGTGGAACGGCTTCATCAAATACCGACGGCCAAATCACAAGCACTGTAAGTGTTAATCAAACTTACGGCTTTTCGGTTGTTAAATTTACCGCTGGCGGTTCCTATGGTATGAGGAGTATCGGCCACGGCTTGGGTGTAAAACCTTCTCTTGTTATCAGCAAAAGAACAGACGGTAGTGGCGACTGGTTAGTACACACTGATGTAACTGGTTCAATTCTTCAGCTCGACTTAAACAATACTGATGCGGCGGCTGCAGCCAGTAGTTATTACTCAGCCAATACCAGCACTTTTAGTCTTTATCATGGTCACTATATGGATAATGGCTATGAGTTTATTAATTACTGCTGGTCAGAGGTTCCAGGATTTAGCAGGTTTGGTAGTTACACTTCAAGTTCAAATACAGCTCAAACCATAACCACCGGATTTAAACCACGTTTTGTGATAATCAGAGGTACGGGATCAGGTGGATTTGAATGGGTAATGTACGACTCAGCACGCGGTAGCTCAAATCATCTCCGTGCAAATAGCAGCGCCGCCGAAAACGATCCAAGCGGAATTGGCGATCTAACCTTTGGGGATGACAGTTTCTCAATTCCTGCGTCTGGTGATAATGGCAATATCCGAGGTGGGGGCACTTACATCTACATGGCATTTGCAGATAAGCCGCCTGGCGAGATTATTGACAGCCTAATCGACACACCGACGAACTACGAAGCATCGTCCGGCAATAACGGTGGCAACTATGCGACGTTAAATCCGCTTAATAAGCACACTAGCAATAATTCTCTTACAAATGGGAATTTAGATTTTACAACTTCTGGTAATGATGGCTGCTTGTTGGAATCGACCATAGCCATGTCGTCTGGTAAGTTTTATTTTGAGGTTGTTTATTCTGCTTCAGGAACAGGACAGCTTGCAGGTATTCGCAAGCCGGGTGCTCGCAACTATAACGACTCTTATATTTACGTTGGTACTGGAAATAAATATACTGACGGCGGAAGTAGTGCAAGTTACGGAGCTACTTTGGCGCATGGTGATGTTATTGGTACGGCCTTTGATGCTACAAATGGAACGCTGACGTTTTACAAAAACGGGGTAAGTCAAGGAACAGCTTTTACTGGCATCTCTGGCACCTATTCGTTTTTTGTCGGGTCTTTCGGTACTGCCCCCACAGGCATTGTGAACTTCGGCCAACGTCCATTTGCGTACACACCACCAACAGGCTTCAAGTCACTCTGCACAACCAATTTGACGGACCCAACGATTGCTGATGGTTCGACGGCGATGGATGTGGCGCTTTGGACTGGCACTGGAGCGACCAGAAGCATTACGGGTCTCGGCTTTAGCCCTGATTTTGTGTGGATCAAAAAGCGTTCAGGGACTACTGCTCATAACCTGTTTGACATTGTCAGAGGTGCTAACAAGCCGCTGTTTAGCAACTTGACCAACGCTGAATTAAGTGATGGTCGCTTGACTGCGTTTAACTCAGACGGCTTTACGCTCGATTCTGACAACGCCGTCAATGACAACAACCAAACGCATGTCGGTTGGGCATGGGACGCTGGAACATCAACGGCGACAAACAATAATGGCAGCATCCAATCAACTGTTCGTGCCAATCAGTCTGCTGGGTTCTCGATTGTTAGTTATACCGGAACAGGCTCTAACGCAACCGTAGGGCATGGCTTAAATGCTGCTCCAGAAATGGTGCTCTACAAGTCAAGAGGTGATGGCAATGATTGGATGGTTTACCACATCGGTATGGGAGCAGCCAAAAGCATGTTGCTTAATTCCAATAGTGCTGAGGCTTCAAGAGGCGACACTTTTAATAATAACGCTCCTACTAACTCAGTCTTGCATATTGGAACTTCAGCCACCACAAGTAATACAAACTCAGCAGGAATGATCGCCTACTGCTTTACACCTGTTGCAGGCTATAGCGCGTTTGGTTCGTACACCGGCAACGGGTCATCTGATGGTCCGTTTGTGTTTACTGGATTCAGACCGGCACTTGTTATAGCTAAAAGATCTAGTGCCCAAGGCGATTGGATTATTCATGACACAACTAGAACCCTGGCAAACGGTACTGGCGACAATAATACTTTGGTTGCTAACGTCGCAAATGCTGAAGACGGTTATTACACAGCCACTCAAGTTTCAGTGGATTACTTGTCAAACGGATTTAAGCTTCGACATGGAGGAGGACCTCTTAACGACAGCGGTAGTACTTACATATTTGCAGCTTGGGCTGAGCATCCATTCAAAACCGCCCGTGCGCGGTAAATTTCCTTGATTTAGATTATTTTAAAAGCAACTGAATAATGTACGAACTAGAAGGCCGACGATTAAATTATGATGTCCCTTTCACAGTAGGAGATGTCACATACCCAGCCAATTGGTTGCGTCTCTCTTCTCGAGAACAGCGGGAGGCCTTGGGTATTACAGAGAGACCAGCTTCCTTCAGGGTTAATTATGATCAGCGTTTTTATTGGGGTCCGAATAATCCCAAGGTTTTAGAAGACACTGCGGTACTCGATGACGATGGCAATGAAACAGGCTCCGTACAAACAGGCCTAAAAACCCTATGGGTGCAGAAACAAAAGGATGCAGCAGCGAACCTACTTCTTTTAACAGACTGGTACGTCACACGTAAAAGTGAAACTGGAGTAAACATTCCAAACAATATCACAGCGGCGCGTGCTGCAATTCGTGCAGCCTGTGAACAACGTGAGACTGAAATCAGTGACTGCACGACGACTGACGAATTGGCCAGCCTAATCGCTGAAGGCGGTTTGACTGAATGGCCTAGTTCTTCTTAATACTTACCATTAGAATAAAAATAACGATCAGGCACCATGTACATTCTTAACGGTTCACCACTCCCGCTTGACACACCTTTCGAAGCAAAAGGTATCAGCTACCCTTCCAATTGGCTGCGTCAGTCCACTCGGGCACAACGAGCTGCTCTTGAGATCACGTGGGAGCCTGATCCAGTGCCTACGCACGATCAGAGATTCCGCTGGTCTGAAGATCTTGTAAAGCAGTTTGATGATGTACAGCCCGAAGACGAAGATGGGAATCCTGTTGGAGAGGTAAGTAAAGGACTGAAAAGCAATTGGCTTGATGAGCAAAAAAGGACATGTAATGCTTTACTGTCTGCCACTGATTGGCATATTATCCGAAAAGCGGAGCGTGATGTTGCTGTTCCTGAGTCAGTAACAACTTATCGAAATAGCGTCCTTACAGCCTGTGCAGCCAGGGAAGCAGAAATTAACGCCTGCACCACTACTGAAGAACTAGAGACATTGATTACTGTGACTGGCCTCACTGATTGGCCATAAGAGTAATTCATTTAGAATGAATCTATCTAGGCGGTAATAAACAGTGCCATACCTTGGTCGGCAAATTGCTCGTGGTCAGAACCGTAAAATCGACGATGTGTCGAGTAGTTTCAACGGCGGTACGGCTACATTTAACCTTCGTGTAGATGGCGATCCTGTCTATCCAGCGTCTACTCAGCAGTTATTTGTATCAGTGGGCGGCGTTATGCAATCCCCTGGAACTGACTTTACTGTCTCAGGTGATCAAGTAACATTCACGACTGCACCTGCAGGAGGATTAAGCTTCTTTGCCCTAATGCAAGGCGACGCTGTAGACATCAATACTCCGGGAGACGGAACAGTAACCACCTCGAAGATCGGAGACGACCAGATCACGGGAGCAAAGTTAGCCGATAACATTACAATCGCAACAACAAGTACTGTATCAGACGCCGCAGGAAACCTCCGAGACATTCCGCAGAATGCTAAGACTTCTGCTTATGTTTTAGTAATTGGCGATGCAGGGAAACACATCAGCATTACTACTGGCGGTGTGACTGTTAATTCAGGCATCTTCTCTGCAGGGGATGCAGTAAGTATTTATAACAACAGTGCAAGTGCACAAACGATTACACAGGGGAGTTCAGTAACGATCCGTCTTGCTGGGGTAGGTACAGCTGGCAATAAGGCATTGGCATCTTACGGATTAGCAACGTTATTATGCATTGCAAGTAATGAGTTTGTCATTGCTGGAACTGGAGTCAGCTGATGGCAATGCAACAAATGCTGGGACTGATTTCCGGATCCAGTGATTTCCAGATTGATCGCAGCTTGCGGTTTAACAGTGCTGATAGTGCATATTTAAATAGAACACCGTCGTCTGCAGGTAATCGCAAGACGTGGACTTGGAGTGGTTGGGTAAAACGAGCTGAAGACAATAGCGTTAATCAAAGCCTCTGGTCTATACGAAATGGTGCCCCCAATCAACAACTATTTAGAATCGAAAGCACTAACCTTCTTCGTATTTATTTAGAAGTAAGCTCGTCTGTTAAATATGACTTGAGCACGAGTCAAGTTTTTCGTGATTTTAGTGCTTGGTATCATATTGTCCTTGTTTTTGATAGCACTGAGTCAACAGCTTCAGACCGAGTAAAGCTTTATGTTAATGGCGCACAAGTAACAGATTTTGCCTCTGCAACGTATCCGTCTCTGAATCAAGATGGTGTCATAAATACAAGTGGTGCAGAGCATGACATTGGTCAAGGAGGTAATAATAATGATTATCTTGGTGGCTATCTAGCCGACGTACACTTCATCGACGGTCAAGCACTTACTTCGTCTAGCTTTGGTGAATACGACGACAACAATGTCTGGCAGCCGAAAGCATACGCTGGAACGTATGGCACGAATGGTTTCCACCTAGATTTCAGCGACAACAGCAGCAACTCTGCGCTGGGTAATGACTCAAGCGGTAACAATAATGATTGGACGGTTAATAACTTTCTTGCTCTGGCAGTTCGTCAGGTTTCCAGAGATTCCACCAAAATTACATTTAATAATCTTCAATCAGGCTCAGCAGCAGCGTTGGTTGATGGAACCTTAAGTTATACAGATACAAACTTTAGTCCTGCAAATGCGGGTTACGTTGATTACAACATTAGTTCTTACGGCTTTTCTGTTGGCGACGTTATTGGGGTTCGTTACTGGAACGCAGCTCACGCAGCAGGGCAAACAATTACGGCTACATTTGATCAACGTGACTCTAGCGGTAATCAAATTTCAGGAACTGTTGCCGCCACACAGACTTGGACGCAAGGTCAAAAATACAACGATAATACTGGCTACGTTCTTCATACGCTTGCAACAAACTTTAATTCGTTGCGTGTAACTCTTAGTAATAACAGTTCTTCTAATCCTTGGGGTATTGGCGAGATCGAGTTTGCGCCAGCAGGTGACACCGACAGCCTGATCGACACGCCGACGGACTACGACGCAGATTCCGGCAATAACGGTGGCAACTATGCGACCTTGAATCCGCTGCAAAAGTCTTCAGGATCGACTTTAAGCAATGGCAACTTAGACATCTCAATGTCTGGTGCGCAGGGAACAACATTTGCCACCATGGCCTTCCCTGCATCTGGCAAATGGTATTTCGAATGCACCTCGAATGCTACCGAGTGCGATATTGGTATCGCTAAAGCAGACGCAAGTTTGTCTCAATATCTTGGTAAAAACTCCAGCGGCTATGGTTATTACAAGAATGGCACTGTTTACAATAACGATGCTTCTGCCGGTTCTGGGGCGTCTTATGCGTCTGGTGACATTATAGGTGTTGCCTTTGACGCTGATGCTGGCACTTGCAAGTGGTATAAAAACAATGCTTTGCAGGTAACAGTTTCGTCTTTATCTGGCGAATGGTTTCCTGCCTTTGGTGCGGGAAGTGCGGCAGGCATTTTTAACTTTGGTTCTAGACCGTTTGCGTACACGCCCCCCTCAAACCATCTTCCGCTCGTAACAACCAATTTGACGGACCCAACGATTGAAGATCCGTCGACGGCGATGGATGTAACTTTGTATAACGGAAATGGCGGTACTGCCCAAACTATTTCTGGCATTAACCACAGCCCTGATTTTGTGTGGTACAAACACCGCAGCGCAGCCTCAAGTCACGGATTGTTTGATATTGTTAGAGGTGCTAATAATTACCTAAGTAGTAATAGTACTTCTGCTGAACAAACAGTCTCTGGTGTCACTGCATTTAATAGCGACGGTTTCAGCTTAGGTACTGATACAGGTGCAAATGGATCTGGAACCTGGGTTGCGTGGACCTGGGACGGTGGATCGACAACGGCGACAAACAATAATGGCAGCATCCAATCAACTGTCCGTGCCAATCAGTCTGCTGGGTTCTCGATTGTCACCTGGAGCGGGTCAAGCGCTAATGCGACTATCGGCCATGGTCTAAACGCTGCTCCTGAGTTCATGATTCTGAAGCGACGGGATAGCGGTTCATTAGGTATGTATGCGTATCACAGTGCAGTTAGCCCAGCTAAAACGCTTTATTTGTATGGAACGACTTACGCTGAGACGTATGCAGCAGCATATAACAACACAGCACCTACTAACTCTGTTTTCAGTGTTGGTAGCGCAGCAGCGACAAATTCTGGAAATATGTTGGCCTACTGCTTTGCACCTGTCGCAGGCTATAGCGCGTTTGGTTCGTACACCGGAAACGGTTCATCTGATGGCACATTTGTATATACCGGGTTCCGAGTAGCTTGGCTTATGACGAAGCGCACGGATACAGCAGAAAACTGGGAAGTTCGTGATTCAACCCGTAATCCCCACAACAGAACAAACCTTACTCTTTTCCCACATACATCAGGCGCAGAAGATTCTGGTTCTGTTGACTTCGATTTGTTGTCCAACGGCTTCAAGCTACGCAACACCAATGGATCTACAAACGCCAGTGGTGGAACATATATCTATATGGCGTTCGCAGAGAGTCCATTCAAAACCGCCCGTGCTCGTTAAATCATGGCATTTAAAATCATCATCACAGTTTTAGCACTTGCGCCTAATCTTCTCATTGGCTACTTATTTCTCAATAAGGATGCGATTATTGAGAATCAAAAGAAAGCTCTTTTAGGGGCTATTTCCGGTCAAATGTCTAGTCAATTGACTAAGCAAACTGACGCAATCAAGGGTAACATGGGATCAATGTTTACAGACACTATTAAGCCCGAAATCAAAGCAGGTGACAAGAAGACTTTAGACGCAATCCCAACTACTACGGGTCCTGCGTTACCCTTTTAGTAATGCCTTCGATACCTGATCTTACAGTCAGGCCTTTGCGTGATACGTCAATAGCGCCGATACACGGCTGGATTGCTGTGCCACCGATTGTCAATGCGGTATCGCCGCCAGTAACTTTATACCTCGGTACGCCTATTATTCAAATACCTGGCTGTGTAAAGGCGCATCCGGGTTCTGATAAGTCAAATCAGATAAATGATGATGACCCCAAAGGCGTAAGGGTCTATTGTGATGCAAATCAGCCAACATTTTCACCCCTCGATTACACTCCTGAAAATTTAATTTACCAAAAACCGGCTAAATTTCCTGGCTATAAAGGTAACGACTCTAAAACAAATACCGAAGAAGTTAGTGAAGATGTTCCTAACACTTTCCCACCGATGCCGCCTGTAGATCGACCTATCAACACCAGTGGCGACGAAGAGGAAGAAAAAGAAGAAATTCAATTATCTTGCGCCGAGGGTTATAATTTGGTCGACAAAGAATGTATAGAAATTATTGAAGAGGTAAAGGCAGAGGTATCTTTTTCGGAGAAGTATCTCCCAACTTTGGCACAAACAACAACGACAGCAACTATAGCAGTTGTGGCCACAACTTCTGCGCTGATGGCCAAACCACTCGCTGATCTACTTTTAAAACTTGTAAAACCTACCGTGAAGAAGATAATGAAGAAGATTGCTTCGTTGAGAGGACAGTCCCAGAAGGTGGAGAGTGTTTCACAGCGTCAGCTTGCTCAGCGTGATCGGAATCGTGCGATTCGTGCTCTTCGGCTTGCTTTAAAGAAATAGGATGATAATGCGGGACTAAAGTATCTCCTGGCATTTTAACCACAACGTCTTTACACACATCAAAATAAGGAGATTTTGGGTGGAAAGTTATGCCTTTTTTTGCTAGCTCGCCGCAATTTTTAAGTCGTGCGATTTCAAAATCCAACCTCCGGTTAGCAAGCACTTGTTGTTGAAGAGCTATTTGTGTGTCGACAGCTTTTTTGCAGCGGGTCTGTAGGCTTCTGTCTAAAGGAAACGATATTGTGGCGGACAATCCAGCATTTAAGGTATGCGAATTTTTTTGTCCCGTTCTAATATCCTTCCAATAAAGAATATCACCTGGATTATCAATAACTCCATCTCCGTCCACATCACTGGTATCATAAACAGGATCTTTGTAGTAGCCCTCGAAAGGTTTTTGAAAAGAATTACTGTTTGTAATAAAAGGCGTGATATTTAATGTCGGGCCTTGACATTGAATACCAGCGCCATAAGTATTAGTAATATACGGACCTTGTAATACCTGGATTGCCTGATTCGTCACTGAGCCGCTGCTTGTCGCGACAGGATTTGCCGTTGCACTTACACCGCCAACGTCAGCTGCCATACAAGGCGACGCTAAAGAAACTAAGGCACTTATTGAGAGAATATGGAAGTACTTTCTGTAACACTCTGGACCTCTGTGGTCCTTTGAATTATGGTCTGGTTCGACAACCCTGGACCAGTCATGGTCTCTGTGAACTGAAATCCTTTCCCGGGATTTACTATTTCCCATTTCGGTTTGTTCGCAGTATCTAGAGTTGTCCATGTACTCGTGACTCCGTTGACCGTATTTGAGGCCGAGCCGGTAGCACTTGGCGCGAGACTCCCGCCAGTATTTTTGATATTACTACCAGTTACAGAGTACTGGTAACCTGTATTGTAGTCAATTGAATTAATACTTTCGGTTACTTTTGTTGTCGTCTCAGTTTTGCTCTGTAAGCTACCCTGTGTGAAATTTGGAACTACTGGAACTGAGTACGCAATTTGCGAAAGGCCATGCATAATACCTAGGAAGAAGCCTAGTACGAGCGAATCGCGAAGGTTATACATCTCAGCGCACAGTGACCTCGCTTACGTGCTGTCCTGTGGCCGTAGTTCCTGCGCCACCAGCGGTGATCGTCATTGCACCATCTGTGGCGATTGTTCCAGCCAAGCTGCCTGCTAGACCGCCAGAGGAGGTTGTCGTTGAACCTAACATCGGAAGAGAGGGCACTACACCAGACGTAACTGTTGTCCCACTGGTCACATCATCACCTTCAATATAAGATTCACTAAATGTAAACGCATCACCGGCAGTTGTGATTTCTGCACCCATAGGGGTGTATCCGACTGCTGTGCCAGATGAAAGAGCACCTAGGCCGCCAAAGGAGCTACCTGACTTGACGGAGACATTCGAACCACTCACAGAATAAGTACTTCCAATACGTGTTGCCTGACTAGCTGCGCCATCGACAGTCAGCTGTACTGAGCTCTGTAATTTATGTGTAATATCTGCACGTGCGGCCCCTGCAAACAAAATAAATAACGCGAAGATACGGAGCATGGTTTTATCTACACTACTCTGATATTAAACGGAAGAAACACAGTATGATATTAAATGAAAGTGGTTGTATTCATGGCTGAGGTTGTAAAAGATGAATCTAAAGACGTAAAAAAGAAAGGCGTCTTTACAAAATTAAAAGAGAAAGCAGCAGATAGCGAAGAAAATTTCGCGATACTTTCGAATTTTGTCCGCCTTGGCGTGTTGATTTGGAGTGGTGGAATCCTCACTTTAAATTACGTGACCATTCCAGGATTAGCGCAGCAGAAGATCGATCCGACCTTCATTGCTAGCGTCTTTACCGGAGTTCTTGCTAGTTATGGCGTGCAAACTGCGAAGAAATCAGGTGACGGTACCATGAAGATGAACGGAGGAGCAGGTATTACAAAGGCCGATATTGAAAAACTAATTGAAAAAGCAGCACAGACAGCACCAGCTCAAGTAATAAGAGTTGAACAAGCGCCTTTAAAAATTACGACTTCAACCGATAAAGACGACACCTATAAAATGTAAAAATGAATTGTAAACCTCTTGTCATTAGCGTAGCTGCCGTAATCGGTATTGCCCATCTTGGTGTACTTGGACACTTGCTTCAGGTAGTAAAGGAGGACAACAAGGTAATAATGCCGTCTATTAATCTACCAACAGGACCTTATTCCTCTTATAAAGTCAATGTAAGTAAACAGGGCTATCAGCTGCAGTACAACGCCAATGATCCAAAGGTGCTGAAGTCTCGTAGAGTCCTTGATTTAAATGAAGCTAGGGATATAGGTGGAGGCCTTTTCAAGCCAGCACAAAAAACACTCGAAGATCGCAGGGAATATGAAACACATGAATACACTATGGATGGATACCGGAATACAGGTGAGGGGGGTCCTGTCAATTCGGGAAAGTTGACTGCAAAACAAGTAGAGTGTATAAAGGCGGCAGGGTCTGGAGAGAGCACAGGTGCGATAGTTGGCGCCGGTATAGCAGGTAGTGTTGCTCCCGCCTTGACTGCTATTCCATACGTAGGGTGGCTGGCAAGTGGTTGGGCTGTTATGTTTGGTCAGGATAAAGGAGCTGAGCTTGGTGGCACAGTTGCTACTGCTCTAAAAGACTGCGATGCCTAACCATGATGAAGAAGACGATATTTACTTAACTATTGAATTTCATCAAAGTGATATAGCTCAGCTAGCTGAGTCCGTCGAGTTTCACTGGAAAAATTGGCCTGGCAGCCCACAAAGGCCGATCGAGGAACAAGAACGTCTTTATCGCCTCAAGGCAATATTACGTGTTGCCATGCTTGAAGTTATGTATCATAAAAAAGAATAGAATTTTTCATGGCAAGGGAAGTAAGTATCAGGGCTGTAGTCAATACAAATTTCGTAGTGCTTTCAGATAATGATAAGCGTGGGGAGTTTCTCAAAGATCGTCGAATACCTAGCTGCAGGTTACTAGAAGAACTGGAGTCTTCACTTGTAGTTGATTCGCCCCTCGGAACTTGGCTTTTGGTTAAAGACGATTGGGTGATCGAACAAGATGAACCAATTATTAAGCCTTACGAGGAAAAAGACGGCTTTCGTTTTCTTGAAGGATTTCCTTACTTTCATTTACCGGTCGAGAAAGAGCACGACCATCGAAAAGGACTTATCTACAGCACGGCCAGTGCATTGATAGGCTTAAATATGGGTCCTATTAAAGAGCTAAATGATTACTTAGCTGCAGTCTATAAGCACGGTACGGGTACTTACAAGTCCGATAACCGTGCAGGACTGTCAGAAATTGGAGTCGGCTGCACGGTCTCTCACTCTATTGGACCTGATGAGATTGAAGACGAGATCGATGAAGGGCGACCCGTGGTTGTGGCTATCGTCGCTAAAGGAACCTATAGGAAACCTTTCGGACTGACTTATTACGTTTGTGTTTACGGTTATAGCAGCGATTCTTGGCTGCTTCACGACCCTTGTGGCCGACTCGATCTGAAAAACGGGCTTTGGGAATCAACCGTAGAAGGTGCAGGCAAAGGAGTTAGTTATGACAGAGAACTTTCAGAAAAGCGGATATTTTACGGAGGTGGGGCCAGTGGCTGGGGTTTCATAAGATTCCATGAATTGTGAGCTATACTGATTCCAAATAAAAGAAAGCAATGGAAGAAATCCTTAACGACACAGAGGATAAGCTGCTTTTACAGCAGCAGGAGCTTGCAGGTAAGATCCGCGCTGGTGAGGATGCATTGATGCGAGATAAGGAGTTATATCTGAAGGTCACTGGTGCTCTCGAAGGGATTTCAATTGTCAAGCAGCGTATGGCTCCCAAGCTGACCGAGGCTATCCCTGAGGATGATTGAGATGATGGAGGGCCTCACAAAGAGCCGTTATAGGGCATTAGAGACGGTTGCTGAACACTTATCACCTCCGTCACGGGAGATGCGCTTGGAGGCAATTATTAAAGACATACCAGAAGAAGATTTACGCTGGGTTGTCGACAAATTGCATTATTTTATTTTAAAAATTTTAGAAGACGCTGATATTGATCCCGCAGAAGAGGATTGTGACTTCCTGTCGCCTGGTTTGACTGATTAATAGGAGCGGAGGGGGTCGAACCCTCACGACCGCTGTGGTCTCAGGATTTTAAGTCCTGTGTGTCTACCGATTCCACCACGCTCCCAGTGGTGCAAGCTTAACGCATAGCACAAGTGTGTGCAGCCTAAAGTTTTGACATAGCTGGAATACCACAAGTGTTTCATTGCGAGCAAGACTTACTGGTTAACTTAATTGTTTTAAGCCCCAAGGCTGCTCGTCGAAAATTTAGAGCCTACATATTTGAGAGTTGGGATTGGGAATGTGCTTATTGCGGTAAAAAATTAAATCCAGATACTGCAACAATTGACCACATTTTACCAAAACATAAAGGTGGTCATAACATTCGGTCAAATATGGCGTGTTGCTGCTCAAGCTGTAACCGGGCCAAAGGATCAACTTTGCTTAATGATTGGTACACTGAAGGCCTGCCGTATTTTACGGAAGAAAGGTTTGATAGAATTACTGCATGGGTCGAGCAAAAATCATGTTCGATAAAGCTACCCAGTACAGAATTAGCTCAACCGTACATCGATAATGACAACTCAATCAGCTGGGTCGCAATCTAAAGAAAAAGAGAAAGAGTTTCTCGGTGGCTACATCAAGGAGCTTCAGGATGAGCGCATTGCTGACAAAGGTGATCGAGCCCTTCGTGGAGAAGTGAGTGATAATATCTCAGGTAAGGTCGACAGAGGAGTTCTGAAGGTGTGAGATGGCTGACCGCAAAAAGGCAAAGCAGTTAGCAAAGGAGCACATGAAGTGCAACAAACCTCGAACGACTCCAGGACATAAGACCAAAAGCCACGTCGTCAAGGCCTGCAAAGACGGCGAGGAAAAAATTATTCGTTTTGGACAACAGGGTGTTAAAGGCGCAGGTAAAAACCCTAAGACTGCCAAGGAAAAAGCAAGGAAGGCTTCTTATTATGCCCGGCATAATGCACAAGACAGTAAGCCGGATAAAATGTCAGCACGTTATTGGTCCCACAAGGTCAAGTGGTAACGCTGGATAGAGAAAAATGCCTATTGTAAGCTTTTTGACTCTGTTCACCGTTGCCTACCTTTCTGGGATACTTTTTTTAGTAGAAGCTAAAAGTCAAAGGAGTCGCAGACGTAAGCGCAGGAATCGATCTAATTGACCATCAATTTAATACTGGTAGGATAGATCCAAGGTAAAGGCTAAAAATGGATGCATTAGGACTTCCCGTGGATGTTGAATTTCAAATCCACGCAGCGTCACTAGCCATTCAGGGCATGGATCGAGATGAACTAGAAGAGGCTTTCGTAGAAATGCTTCATCAAAAAGCTCACGATCGCCAGATGTTCCTATCTATCCTCAAAGATCACGGCATAGATGCCGAAGTCACCTTTAATTACCAAACCTTCGGT
>Ga0209645_1000774_pt1 | contig 16325 bp, 23 predicted proteins | sample ETNvirenome_6_30_FD_184070 | JGI IMG/M metagenome (GOLD analysis project Ga0209645, IMG submission 184070) | Marine viral communities from the Pacific Ocean - ETNP_6_30 (SPAdes) (version 2) | ecosystem: Environmental > Aquatic > Marine > Oceanic | place: Pacific Ocean | collected 2013-06-19
CCGTCGAATCTAGTTCACCCCCGGAAGGGATTACATAGGCCACCAAGTAATAAATTGGTGGAGGTGGTCGGTACTGCCCCGACGTCCGAAATGTTTATTCCGCCGTGATCAACATTTACAAATATAATTATACCTTAAGGTTGACTGTTTGTCAACTTTATGCTAAATTACTTTATATGCCAAAAAATAGAATATTCAAAATCAATGACGGAACAGAGACTAAAGAAATTGAAGCACTTTCTTTTAAGAAGGCCGTAAAATCATTTCAGGGCAGTTCTAAGGCGAAGATGATAACTATCGAATGGATGACGAAGGGTGGAGAGCTCTTTGTCAAAGAACAGAAATTACCACTAGGTAGAAAGAAAAAGATAGGACGTTAGAACTAAAGTGAAAGTGAGCCAAAACCCGATAGTAAAAATGCTGGTCAAACTTAGGATGGCCTATGCTGATTTCCGTGGACATCATGGGCATAAATGGAACTACGAGCCCGGCGAACACTATCTGGGTATGAGAAAAAGCAAGTACTGGCAGAAACATCACAAGATCAAATGAGCAAGACGATGTGGACCATAGTTTTCGTTTACACATCAATTTTTATATACGGTTGTTTGACACTACTCTAAACATTAGCACTTAACTTTATACAACACACACCTAAATATTAGTGTGCCCAAGCCAAAGACTAAGGCCTCTTATTGGTCAAAAATTAGGAAGAAGGCTCCAAAAGTTCCAGACATAACCTGTCCAGATATAGACTCTATTCTGAACAGACTGGAGAAGTTGGTGGGCAGAACCCTTACGAAGCCTCAGTTCAAAATCATAGAACGCAAATTAGAAAAATTACGCATTTCTAACGAAAAGCTCAGAGAATCTGGAGTGTACTGGCACGGTGCGTGTAAAGATACAATTAGGGACCTCTTGGGTAAAAGGAAAATGAGATAATTACTGTATGTGGAAAGTGCTTGTTGTTATTTGTACCCTAGGGAATCCTTGTACTCTTTTCGAAGAGGACCCTGTAAAATTTTACGCAACTGAAAAACAGTGTGAGATAGTGGCCTACGAAAAGGCACAGGGAATGGTTGATACATTTACAAAATATGGTTACTATGTTGAAAGTGAGGCACACTCTTGCATGTACGTTGAAACAACTAAATCTACCTAGGCCTGACGCCATACACTAAAAGCACACTCCTGCTTGTATTTCCGGTATAGACCAAACTATGCACAAAGCCTTGGTTGTTAACAAAGATAGGTTTATCAACGTCAATGAGTCCAACGTCCTTAAACTTGAATTTAACATCTTGTTTGTTTCCAGATAAAATGAAATACAGTTGCGATGGCCCTTCCATTATGTGTCTTGCAGACTGATAAGTCCAGTCGTCCCGATGCACGGGCAATGCCGAATTTGGCTCTAGTTTCACTACCTGCATCTGCAATATTTCTGTGAAGCCAAAGGCCTGCATAGCATTCCTTAAACTCTCGGATTTAATATCATCTACCTTTATTGTTGGTAACATTGGACTACTTTGTAAAGACTTACACGTGCCCTTGCCATAAAACTTTTTGTCCTCGTAAAGTAAATCTTCGTCTAGGTTTATTTCCGAACTTACTGCTTTTCCATTATAAGTTTCATAGGGCAATTGGTGCCAGGCATCCTTATGATACCAGTGAGGCCCTTCACCTTTGGCAAAGAACTGTTTGACACTGTTAGGCACGAAATCTGCATTTATTTGTTCGTTCCAACTTTCACAAATAAGATACTTGTGTTCTAGTGATCGGAAACTGAGAAGATCGTCCTGGGCTATACATTCTGATACCCTTGCAAAATACTGCGAGAGGTCACCATGTATCCATATTTCATAGCCTGCTTCTGTCATGGTTCCACAGTTGATATAATGCCTAATGGACTCTCCGTCGACTAGAATGTCTGTTACCGCATACCTTGTGGATGGTATTATTATCTTGTACCATTCGTTTTTTATATCAAATGACCCGTACTGATGATATTGCTTATCCATGTCAACTATCTTTATTGTTGGAAAATTTGGTATTCTAATCTTGACTTCTAGACGCATAAGGATATTTAAACACAGCCAGTTGACATATAATTTTTTTATGCTATAATGCTGTGTATGAAACACATCGCAATTACAATACTTGCATTTTTATTAGTATCTGCTTGTGGTATATCAAATCCAAAATTTTCTTTTGGGAAGAAATGTGTTGTCAAAGAGGACACTGTAAGTTATTCTTACGTGTGGTTGTATGACAAAAACACAGGATTACCTGCATCAGAGAAACAATGCGAACAACTTCCTAAAAAGTAGTCAGGTTGACATAAACAAAAGATCTGCTATAATATAGATGTAATTTAGGGTTTATCCTATTGTAGGAATTCTGCCCTCGATTGCACTCATTAACTATAGGAGATATTATGAGCAAAGTAAAAATGCTTCTTGACGTTGTAAATGAAGTCAAAAAAGAAGCACCAGAAGATGTTCCTAATTGGAACGCCAAATTAGCAGAAGCAAAAGTAAATCTACAGAATCAGATAGCAAAAGGCAGATTATTGCCAAGAGGTGTTGAAGATCATCCATTAGAACACTTCGCATTCAATTATTCAGTACAGAGAGACGTGAGGGCAGGCCATGTAATGAACATTATGAAGAAGTTCGACCCGAGGGTTTGTTGTCCTGTATCGGCAGTAAAACGTTCAGACGGAGAAACACTCTACATATTTGATGGACAACATAGAGCAGTTGCCCTAGCATTGTTGGGTTGGAAGAAGATTCCAGTCACAATAGTAGAAACAGATGAGCCGGCCTTTGACGCAGAAGCATTTGAAATAGTGAATGACTCTGGTATATTGAGAGCAGGTACCGAAGAGATACACAGATGCCTACTACATAGATTCAAAATGGGTGAAACGGAAACAGAAAGAGTTGTGACTGCACATCTAGTCCAAGAGGTATTTGATTCTTGTGGGATTGATCTAGAACCTAAACGTGTAAGGAAGAGTCCTGGCAAGTGTGGACCTAACAAACACTACTTCTCACATTTTGATTACGCATACAAGGGCATCAAGATGGCAGGACCTATAGGGTTGACTGATGCACTACTGTCAATAAAGAATGTGTATGGTGATGAAGAGGGCGGAGAGATCAACCAGGGTCTGTTCATAGGTTTGATGAAACAGTATCAGATGGGACAAGAGGCCAAAAGGCTGAAGAGACTCCCAAACGATTGGATGACCAAGATGCTTGAAACGGCAAAGAAAGTTTGTCCTAGTGCAACACTTATACATACCGCCACTAAGAAGCAGTGGCAACACGCAAACGGTGTTGGTTGGGACGCACCAGTGGCAATGGCCCACATGTTAAGAGAACTTTATCTGTTAGAAGACGGAACGTTTGAGCCAAGTTACATGCCAAATGTCACGTTGAAACTAGAAGAAGGTGATATAGCAAAAGAGTCAGAGGCACAAACGGCATTCAACAAGTATGTCAAATAAACTTTGTTATTATAGATGTTTTGTGACCAAAGGTAAAAAAACAGAAGAATACGGATATGGACTTCCATGGAGTGATGTTAGAAAAGAAGTTGACAAACACTACAAGGATGGTGCAGATGCAGTTGAACTTGAAATGATAACAAAAGAGGAATTCAATGATAGACTACCAAAACCTTACTAATTTACCAGAGATAAACTTCAAAGCCAAAGACAGGCCTCATCTCAAAGAACTTGCTGATTACATTGATAAAATGAAATCTGATCTATTCAATGACAAATGGAGTCAAGCAACAAAGAAACACATAAAAACATCCTTGGTGCTTTATATAAGATCAATGCAGAAACAATTAGCACCCATGGGATATCATTACAAAGCACAAGACATGGAAGGCAAACAACACCTCGAACATGTGATCCCACAGAACAAGATCGTGACAGCATATCTACACGACAAGATATCGGCAGAAATGATGTTGCAGATGCCATTGTGTCTTATAGATGATGCAGACAAGCATATATTAGAAGGCGACTGGCAACAGGCAGGTAACTGGGAATACCCATTCCGTAGATATAAGTTGGCTGGATACACAAAAGTGATCAAAGATGTGCGTGGCAATGTTGTTGATTTAGACTCATATACCCTACAAGATCATTTCAAAATGTTGGGTGTGGTTGACTTATCTTAATATTCGTGTATAATTAAGAAAGCAAATCACCAGAGACGGTCACGGCCAGTACTCATTCGTAAAATTCATTTGGAGACGCTCTACGTCGATGATGGATATTAAAAGCCGGAGGTGGGGTGACAGTCCTACGCCAAAGGCGAGCCTGGTCTCGGATCTCCCTGGTGAGAGCTAAAACAATATGCCAAGCGAAAAAACAAAAAAATTACTAGAAGGACTGGGCAAGATTACTGCATCAAAAAAAAATCCAGTGCCAATACACAACACCAGAGTCTACCTACCAGAGACTAATAGAATGTGGAAATCTGTTATTGACTTATATGCATTTCCTAAATCATACGCCAAAGCAAAATGGAACAAGGTTGTGGAAGATGATGGGGAGATCGACTATTGGACACCATATGATAGAGTGTATGGCGGACTCACAGGACAAAGATTAATTCAAAAGGATGGCACAGAGTACTTAGGTAAATTGTACAAAAAAAGACGACTTGTCACTCGCACTGACAGTTCAACCGGCGAGAAGAAGAATTTTTATAGTCCATGCATGGTCACTGCAGACGGCAGGTGGTTTGACAATTCAGGTATGCCAATTGAACAGCCTTCTAAACTAGAACCAGAGAAGGTAAAAACTCCTGAAGAAATTGAAGAAGAGAACAGGGCAAAAGCAGAAAAATCAAAGGCCAAAGAAGCGGCCATACTGGCAAACCTCAAATAAATACACCTGTAACGCCATCACCTAGATGACGTCGGTAAAGAGTACTGACCCGTTTGTACCGAAAGGGAAGACCATAGAAAAGGGCCAGACCGTGTGTGAGAATTTGTATTTTCACTAGCATTTCAAATAACATTGTTGTATAATTGAGTATGGAGATACTGATTTTTTTATTAGGTGTGCTGGGCGGTGTATTTGCTGGCCTGGTTCCAGGAATAGGTGTGTTTACCACCCTAATACTCCTATATCCGTTGCTTTTGGAACTTACCTTAGTCCAACTGTTGATACTTTATATTCCATTGGCATCAATAAGCCAGTTCATAGGTAGTGTGCCTGCATTGTATTTCAAGATACCCGGCGAGTCCACAAGTTTTATCGCTACAGAATACGGACACAAACTTTTTATCGGCGGCCATCATGACCTTATACCATTGACTGCCATCGGTAGTTTTGTCGCTACACTTTTATCTGCCATCGTTATTTTTTCTTTGCCGTATTTGTATGAAAGTATGTTCTATTACTTCCTATCTACAAAGTTTATATTTTTCCTAATTTTGTTAACCGGTGCATGTCTGATCGCAACATCAAAAAATAGTTGGTTGATCTCCACAGCAATGATAGTGGCCGGCATGGTTCTTGGCAACATAGGATTTAATGCATCTACAGGAAAGTTCTTCGGAACTTTTGACAATGAATGGTTGTCTTACGGAATACCGATGTTCCCTTTCATTGTGGCTTTGTATGTTCTACCTAACATATTAGGACTGGATTCAAGTGGTGTCAACGACAAAACTATAGACAAAGCCTATATCAAGTCAGTTGGAAACTTAAAACGGTACATCACCAAGATGTTAAATGGCAGTGTGATAGGGATGGTAGCAGGATTTGTGCCTATTATTGGAAAAATTGTTGGAGTATCTGCCAGCAGAGCATTATATAAAGATTCTGATAAAGAAAGTGTAATTGCCGCTGAAAGTTCAAATAACTCCAGTATATTCACAGCAATGATTCCATTGTTCCTGTTTGGTGTGCCAATCACGTTAGGAGAAATACTGATATACAACGTGGCAGAAACCAATTACGATCTTAAGAACGAATTCCAAAACATATTGACCACAGGGTTGTTGCCATTGATCATAGTTGCCAGTGGCGTGATTGGGTTGATCCTATCATGGCCCTTGGCCAGATATTGTACAAAAATATTTAGACTGCCGCCAACCTTCTTGAAGACTTTATTCTTGACTGTAGTTTTAGCAAGTCTACTTTACATCGGCTTCATAAAGCATATGGTTTGGTACTACATTTTGATCCTGTTGGCGTTTTTGCCCGTGGGACATTTACTGAGAAACAACGATGTCATACCGTTGATATTTTCTTTTATCTTTGCAAAAATTAGTATGACAATATTTGAAAGGATAATAATATGAAGAAAATATGGTTAAGTGTATTGATGGTGATGATGCTTATCACGAAAGTATCCGCCATTGAGTTAATAGTGCCTGCAAGTGCAGGTGGCACATATCACAAATTTGCCACAATAATTGCAGATGACCTAAAACAGAAAGGGCATGAGGTTAAGTTAGTCGTGTCTGGTAATTGTGTGATAGGAAAAAAACTTTGGCAACAGAGCAAATCAGCAATCATGATCAACAGTGAAGCAACCAATTCGCTTGAGAAGTGTAACGTACCGATCAGTAAAGAAAATTTTGCTGTGAATTTACTGACTGCTGGTTGGGTTATAGTGTCAAAGACAGACTCGCTCGGTGAGAAAATGGGAATTGTAAGTTATATGAAAAACATATTCAAAGACTTAGATGTAAAACTTGTGCCTTACAAGAATACTACCGAAGTCAAGGCGGCCTTCTTGGTAGGAGAGATTGATTCGGCCTTCCTGACAACCGGAAGAGCAAGTAGCATTGAAAACAAGGTTGAACTTTTGAATACGCAAGATAAGGACAAAGGGAAGTTCAGGAAATGGAAAAATAACGATCTTACTCTAAATTATTATTTGATGGTCAAAAATGTTGATGATAAAATTATTGACGCTGTTAAAAATAATGAAACATTGGGAGCAATAGCATCGAAAAAAAATATGATGCCGGTTACCTATAAAAGTCTAAACAAACAAATCAAATACTTGAAAAGGAACGAAAAAAAATGGAAATAGCGGTAAAAGAATACAAAGGCAGTAAAACTATTCACAGAGCCTCAGACTTCAATGGTGGTTATGATCCTGTGAACGGGTTTTACCTTTCTCGTCAGATGTTCGATGCTGATTTCGAAACTGATCTAAACAAATTAAACTTATCTAAGTTAGTGTGCAATAGCCACTACCTCAAGCATCTAGATGATAGAAACACAGATGATATATTCAGGATCGTCAGTTTGAAATCATTAGATGGCACAAATGAGATGCAAAGTTGCCCACCGCAGGAAGAGAAGCCTGACATGTTCTCTTACACGCCTGCTTACGAGTCATCTCCGACACTTAAAAAACTTTGTGATTACTTCCAATGTGAGAAGGCTAGGATAAGGATTTTTAGACAGTTGCCTGGACAGAGTGTGCAGTTACATCATGATTTCGACAACGAAAGATGTGGATTTGATAATGACAATCTTACTGTGAGGATCATTGTAAATCTAAGTGACACGGACAGTTACTTTCAACTAGTCAACAAAGGTTGTGACATGACAATCAGAATGGAGAAGGGTCAATTCATGATCATCAACACAGACACTGTATGGCATGCCACAAGGAACAATGACGACACCCACAGAGATACATTGAACATGATAGTAAAATGGAACGATTGGTTAAGTGCTTTGACTAGAGCCAATGATGATTTCTTTGTTGAAAGAATTAAATTATGATAGAAAATGTTTCGATACCAAGGATGTATGCAGAGGTAAGGCATGTTCTCGATCCGAGAATGCAAAACGTTCTTACTTCTAACGTGCAATTCGATGGCCCTTACATGGAGGCTTGCCAAGAAAAATTAAAGGACCTAACGGGAAGGAAACACGCTTTCATCACGCAGAGCGGCACATCGTCAATTACAATAATGCTACTTGCCGCTGGTGTCAACCCAGGAGACAAAGTGGCAACCATAAACTATTCTTGTCCGGCCACGGTGATGCCAATTAAACTTTTAGGTGCAATTCCAGTTTACAAAGACATCGACATACATGGCCAAATGGACTTAGATAATATCAAAGATGTTAAAGCCATATTGGCAACTGGACTTTATGGTGATTGCTATGATCATGACAAAATTAAAGACTCAGGGGTGCCAATACTTAATGATTCAGCACAGAGTTTCATGGCCAAGTACAAAGGTGTAGAGTCTACCAAGTTAGGTGATATGAGTATTATTAGTTTTAGCACTAACAAAAATTGTCCTGTGTTTGGCACGTATGGTGCGGTACTGACTGACAATGATGAATATGCAGATGCAGTGTTCTTAATGAGGCGTAATGGTTACAAGTCAAGAGATGTTGCACTAGGTATTCAATACATAGGAATGAATGCTCAACCAACTGAAGACAAGTGTGCTCAACTGCTTACCAGCCTTGAAAAGTTACCGGAATGGCAGGAGAGAAGAAAGCAAATAGGTGACGAGTTAGATAATAGGTTCAAACAAATGGACGTGTGCGTAAGGACGTCTCCAGAGCACAGTGCTAAAAACTATCACAAATATTGTATTTTTGTTAAAGACAAATGGAAGTTCAGAGACAAGATGAGAGAGCAAGGGGTAGATTGTTTGTTGCATTACACTTACAATTTTGCAGAAACAAAAGTTCTAAAAGGTGAAAGGCAAAATGATTATCCTGGCACAGAGTTTTACAGAGAACATGCAGTCACACTGCCAAGCAACCCGTGGCTTACAAGCGAAGAAGTTGACCATATAGTTAATAGTGTAGAAAAGTGCTACACAGAGGAGGATAGAGCATTATGCCAAAAGATGTAAGAGTACCTTTGTTTGATTTTGCAAAGAAACAAAATCTTTATCATTTTGATATTGAACAGCCAGACGACAACGATATCATATTGAAGCCAAAGTTTCAAGGTGATTGGGAACAGGACTTAGATAATTTTAGACCTCGGCCAACAGATTTCAATCTCGAAAAGGAACATACTAGAATGCAAGTGGAGGAATGGATGAACCTAAGATATGATATTTCGAAGTTTTTCAGTAAGATGGTGCCCGACGACACCACACCCACAATTAAAAAAATGACACAAATGATCCCGTTCGATAGAAACGAAAACATACAAACTCAGATCACAGAGCAGAAACCAGGCCAGTATATTCCTTATCATATGGATGTGTTAGCCTCTTCTGGTATCGAAGCCACCAAAGTGATAAAAAATGGTTACAGGGTAATTGTTTTCTTAACAGACTGGATGCCTGGAGAATTTATGTTGTGGGGAACGACCACTATACAGAAATGGAAGGCAGGATGGATCCTGGCCTGGCCTGCGTTGAAGTATCCACATGGTACCGCAAATGCAAGTCATCACGCCGGGTACCGTGTAAGGTGTAGCGGATTGGCAACAGAAGAAACAATGTCATGGATATCAAGTGACGAAATAATAAAAGTTTAAGATAGGAGATTACAAATGGCACAAGACACAAAGCACTGGTTTAACACAGAAACCTCTTGGAACTACAGAAGAAAAACAAGTGAATGGCATTTTGATCCAACGATCAACGACGACGGAGGCAAAGATCCAGGTATACGTATGAACTTCGTACAATTCAAAGGTGATTGGAAGGAAGAAATACTAGCAAAGCCTTTTGATGAAAGAGCACCACTGGATCTATCACAATGGCTACAGAAAATTTGTATACAAGAACACATAGAACTAGGTGTATCACCTTACATCGAAGGCAAACGTGTGACAGTGGATGAGCAAAATCATCCTAAGATATCAAAAATAGTTGAATCACTCGGCATTGATAATCCTTACGCACAAATACTTAGACAGATGCCTGGTGAGATGTTTACATATCATATAGATCAAATTTGTTGTGGAGTTGATGATAGACACGGTATAACATCCATGGATCAAGTAATTAGAGATGAAGATAGTGTTAGAGTTTTTATTGCTTTAGAAGATTGGAACTGGGGGACGCACCTGTTGATGGGGAATTATCATTGGAAGCAATGGTCCGCTGGAGATATTATGTGGTTCAGATGGCAAGATATGCCTCACGGTTCAGCCAACTGTGGACACAAACCTAGGTATTTTTTAAAAGTAACAGGCAAGAAAACCGACAAGTTTGAAAAACTATTGCAGGGACAGAATCAAATCATCAATGTATGATAACCCCTCTTACTGAAAAACTGGCACTCGCAGGCCACGACAGTCCGCATTGGAAGGTAGCAGGTGAGAAACTGTACTCCAAATTCAATGCAATTAAGAAATGCAGGGCAATTGGACACCAGTGGCCCAGTTATCATGTTTGGAGCAAGGAGCAAAGTTTTCAAAGGCCTAAACAATCATTTTCCCAATCTGTTGATACCCAATGCCAAATAATCAGCGATACATATGATAAAGTAAGGCTGTTCTACAGTGGTGGCAGAGACAGCCATTTGATACTACATCATATGCTTGAAAACAATTACAAACTAGATGAGATAGCAATTTATAGACGATTCCCTGGAGTAATAGATAATGACACAAACGAGTTTGATCAGTTCAATCTAGAATCCATACTGAGTAAGACATTGGAAGATTACAATTCAAGAACTCCAGTGAAGTATTATGATCTGTTACCGGAACATTTTCATTACTACTCCACACGACTGGACACACTGTATTTTCCATACACTAATTTAGAATTTTTCAGTAATGGTGTACACACACTGGCAGAATGGTTTCCACATATAATTGATGATAATTGGGTAAATGTGTTAGGTAATGGTAGACCAGACGTTGTAGGAAATACTTTTCATTGGATAGATACCGCCCTTAATTTGAGTCAGCCTGACCCATACACTCTGCAATTTTTTTTAGACGAAAGGAACACAGACCTCGCAGTAAATCTTGCATACACAATACACGATTTATCTAAAAAATACACTAATAACGAACACATGCATCAAGATGCTCTTGGAGTAAAAGATTTCTTGCAGTATCCTAACACTGGCACTTTGCTAGACTCCAAATGGGATTCAGTAGATGCATCAACCAATGTTAGTAGATGGTTTGTTGGACCAAAAGAGATTTTCTATGCCACCAACGCCTTGAGATCAGACATAGGAAGACAAACGTATTCCAACATGATTAAATTTTATGAAGATACCGAGTCGCAGTATAAGTCATATTTCGATGATGGCAGTATCTACAACGCTTGGATTGGTGGAGTAAGTGAAAAACACACTCTGGTTGAGGTGTAAAAAATCTAGCAAAATAGCGACTTTTCTACACCAGTTGACGGAAATACCATTACCATGTATAATAGTGGTAACAAAAGAGGAGAAAACAATGTATAAATGTTCAGCAAAAGCAAGTTTGGTTTTAGATCAGATTAGATCTAGATGCCAAGAGGACACGCAAACTAATAATAAGTGGAGAGGCAGATCAGGAAACTACATGTACATCATGGGCAGAGAAAATGCTGATGGTAAGGCTACAGGCGTAGTACACAAGATTGCAGAAGATAGTTCACATAAGTTGTGTGGATCATTCAAGATTATGAGTGATGGTATCATAACAAGGTTCACAGGTCTAAGTAAAGCAGACTGGAACAATGCTATGAGAAATGCAGAAGCAGAGTACAAAAATAAGTACGAAGCGGAAACAACAGAACCAGCAACAGAACAGAAAGTTGCAGTTTAAATTTGACGATGCGTCTAAAAGCAAGTGGGCTCGAGTACCCCAGAGTGCCAAAAAGGCCAAAGCCATAAAAATCTCGGCCCACACGCATCAATAAATTATGCATAGAAAAAATTTAAAGAGATTATTCTATACCTTTATCGCGGTAGTGCTTGTGGTAATTGCAACATATGTGGCAGGAACTTTCAATCCTAACAAACATACCATAAGCAAGATCGAAGCAGAAGTCCACGAAAAAGAAATGAAGATAGTGGAAGAACTTGGTCTTAAAGAACCAGAGTTTGAATTTACTGATAAAACTGGTTTTATAAATGCAACATCGAGATGTGTGGCATATTTAAATTGGACCACAGACAAAGACAAGAGGGTGCCAATCAGTATCATTATTGCAATGGCCGGCATAGAGAGTGCGTGGGGGACAAGCAGGTTCGCCAAAGAAGGTAATGCACTTTTTGGTGTTAGAACATGGAGCCTAGACACTGTCCCGCACATGAAAGCACTAGGGAATCTAGATGCGACATGGGGAGTAAAGAAATATTCCTCAAAATGTTTATCAATCAAGGACATGATCAGAATACTAAACACCCATCCTGCATATGATAAGTTCAGGCAGTACAGGGCAGAGCAATTAAAAGTAGGAAAATGGAATTACCGACAACTGATGTCTGGCATGACTGCATGGAGCACAAATCCAGACTACGCGGAAATAATAGTGCAGACCATAGTTGACAATAAATTACCTTAATAGTATAATAAGTCATGGGATTCATACAGTTGAAACTACCTAAAAGAATCAAACACAAGATCGAGAACTCTAAAAGAAACAGAGAAGCACTGGCACAACACAAGAAATGGTTGGAGTCGCAAGGACTTGACGACAAGACTTTAAAGAAAAGACTAAAAAACTTCAAAGGATACGAAATACCAAAGTATGAGAGAGATCCTAATCTGCCTCAATGTTCAGACAAGATACCCGTAGGTATCGGAGGCAAGAAAGAACAGATGCAGTATTCAGGCAAAAGGAAGTTGCTTGGGATAGGAATGATGCACAAATCAAATCTTGTTCCTGTATGGGACGAAGAAGGCGCCAAAGAAATATCGACCATGCGTAGAAACTAGCATTAAGTAAGTGTATGTTAAGGTTCCAGATCACATACAAATCATCTTTCTGTGGAGCATGGCCTAGACTGCATGTAAAAAATAATGCAATTTTAATTACGGATATAGAATGCAACACAGACCAATTTGAATTTGAAATTGATCCCTCCAATACCAACAGTATCACATTAGACTGGTACAATAAGACACAAAAACATACCAAGTCAAATAACACAGAGATAATAGAGGACCAGACATTTGAATTAACCAATATAAGAGTTGATGGAATTCAGATTGAGGAATGGTTTTGGACATCAGGATACTACATTCCAAGGTACTTCAAAGGCTTTTTAGAACAACATAAAGAACTACGCAAGAATGAAATGTTACCAGAAAAAATAAAAAGCCAATTGGTTTGGCACTTTCCTGGGACGTTCGAACTACCTGTGTTTCCTATGGATTTTTGGGACTGGTACTTCGAGGAAAAGCAAAAAAACGAAGTAATCAAGTTTCTCGACAAGGATCCAGATAGAATACACAAATTTCGTGGCAGTTTAGATCCGTGTGAGGACTTGGTTGAAAAGATCAAGAATTACCTATGAAATTCGCATTCATAAACTTACCCAGTCAAGAGCTCGAGAGGCCTCCAGCGGCCGCGGCACTGCTCAGTAGCATAATCAGATCCATAGGGTGGGATTGTAAAATCTTTGACTTTAATTTATTCCTGAATAAAAATGTTTCCTCGGATGCATGGACAGAGTTAGAAGAATATTGGAGATGTAAAATTGATACCATATCAGATGACACAGAAAAACAGTTAACCAGTACCATGAAAAAATTCACCGATTCAATCAAAGAATATGATACAGACTGGATAGGGGTAAGTGTGTTTTCTCGTTTCAGTGTCGTGGCCTGTCACACCCTTATAGAATACATTAGACCAAAGATCGAGGCAAAAATTATGATTGGTGGCCATGGCATAAATGCCTGGCCTGGCAGTCTACCTGGTATAGATCAAAACACGAAATACAACACTATTGCTGATTACCTGTTAAAGGAAAATTACATAGATCACTACATCACAGGTGACGGTGAAGACAGCATAAAGGAACTACTGCTGGGAAACAAGTATCCAGGTATCGATGGATTACCTCCGATACAGGTCAAGGATCTTGATGATATCCCTCTGCCTTCTTACAAATCGATAGAACCTAAGCAATATTATTATACAGACGAACCAGGAGTTTATCTAACAATGTCCAAAGGTTGTGTAAGGCGTTGTACATTTTGTAATGTACCCGACCTGTGGCCTAAATTCACTATAAGACGAGCAGATCTTATCGTTGACGAGATACGTAAAAATAAATTAGAACATGAAGTCAATCTGACACACTTCACAGACAGCCTAGTGAACGGCAGTATGAAACATTTTCGAGAACTAAATTTGGCATTGGCAGAATTGAAGAAAGAAGAACAATTCAAACCAATAAAATACATGGGGCAATTCATCTGTCGTACACAGAGTGAACAGAGTGAAAAAGATTGGGAAATGATGCACAAAGGTGGAGCAAACATATTAGTTACTGGATTTGAGAGTTACAGCGAAAGGGTACGTAAACACATGGGGAAAAACTATTCTAACGAAGACATTGCCTTCCATTTCGAACAGTCAGCATACTATGGAATAAAAAATATTGCGTTGATGTTTGTAGGGTATCCTATTGAAACCGAAGAGGACCACGAATATAACAAACAGTTTTTGTACCAATATCAGAAATATGCTAAAGCAGGTTCCATTCACATGGTGAGATGGGGATATACAGGCATGTTTCGAGACACAAAAAAAATAGAGAAACCCGGCGATGTTGAAATGATTGTGGATCCTGATTTCGAATCGAAATTCAGCAAGTTGCCCCAAGGATTGCGAGATATTGCTCTAGGATTAGGATGGGTTAACAAGAAAAATCCCAATCTTACTCTGAGGGAAAGGATACGAAGAAGGATTGAACTTCACGAGTTGTCCGTAAAATTGGGTTGGCCTCAGACAAGAAGCAGAGAAGAATTAACAATTTTACAAAACATACTGAAGAACCTTAACAACAATAACATAGATACTCGAGATATCAGCAATCTCGAGGACGTATTGGATTTTCATTAATGCTAGACGGAGTGAAAATTTTACAAATGGAACTAACCAGCCTGTGTAATGCAGAATGCCCGATGTGTACGAGAAATGTTAACGGCAAAGGCACCAATCCATACATGACTTTGCAGAGCCTTCCATTACAATGGTTCAAAGATAACATACCATCAGAGCAAATTAAACAATTGGACAAAATATTCTTTTGTGGCACGGTAGGAGAACCAGCATCTTCAAATGACCTACTTGATATAATACAATATTTTAAAAAACACAATCCTGACATCGTGGTAGGACTCAACACCAACGGAGGGTTGAAGACTGCTTTATGGTGGAGCAAACTAGGACACTTACTAGACGGCAACAATGATTACTGTGTTTTCAGCATAGACGGACTGGAGGACACCAACCATTTGTATAGACGTAATGTCAACTGGCAAAAGGTCATGGAGAACGCCAAGTCCTATATCAGCACAGGAGCGAGTGCCCACTGGGACATGTTGGTGTTCGAACATAATAAACATCAAATCACCGATGCTAAAAAATTAGCGTCAGAACTAGGTTTTACTTGGTTCAGGGCAAAGGAAACAGACAGATGGGACATGTACAAGACTGACCTTGGCCTCAGACCAGCATCACCATACAACGAAATAGATTACAATCGTTCTGTCCCTGTGTGTGAGATAGACCGAGACAAGAGTGTGTTCCTTGATTATCTGGGCAAGTATTGGCCATGTTGCCATATAGCAGAAGCATACCTAAATGTAGTTTCTAGATCATTGCACAAAGATATTAGGCAACACGACAATTACCAATTGTTTCATGAATACAAAAATAGATTGGAAAACGGTAATCCTTTCTATATCTGCAAAAGGGCCTGTGGAGAAACAACAAGTAAAAGAAACCAATGGAAAACCGAGGAGCAACTACGATAAATGAAAATTAGATATTACAGAAATATTGACGGGTGGAGATGGCTAGGTTTTATACTGGCCATGGTAAGTGCATTCACATTGAGCGGTGGTAATCCTGAAGTACAATGGTTGGGTTGGTCTGTTGCATTGGTTTCATGTAGCATTTGGATCTGGATGGGAATAAAAGATAAAGACACCCCTAGGGCATTAATGGAGTTAATGTATCTACTTCTAGCAATTAGAGGCGTCTTCAATTGGTTATACTAACAAAAAAGTCAATAAAATCAACCATTTTAGTAAGACCAACTCTGGTTGACGTAATTGGAAATTATGCTATAATTGTTGTATGATTAGACTAATAATACTATTTGCAATCTTCCTTGCGGTGTATCCGATGATAGGAGATGGTTGGGCACAGTT
>Ga0209645_1000775_pt1 | contig 16321 bp, 8 predicted proteins | sample ETNvirenome_6_30_FD_184070 | JGI IMG/M metagenome (GOLD analysis project Ga0209645, IMG submission 184070) | Marine viral communities from the Pacific Ocean - ETNP_6_30 (SPAdes) (version 2) | ecosystem: Environmental > Aquatic > Marine > Oceanic | place: Pacific Ocean | collected 2013-06-19
TCCGGTTTCCTTGGAGGCCGCTTTGATCTCATTATTTGGGATGACGTTTGGGACCCTCGCAAAATGCGTAACTCTGAGTCTCGTTCTGACATGTATCGGTGGTGGGATGAGGTAGCTGAAACACGGTTAGAGCCTGCTGGGTTGCTTATATTGCAGGGACAGCGTATGGCTTCTGACGATATTTACCGTTATGCGTTAGATAAGTTTGCGCCGATAGACGATGAAGACGATGTTGAGGAAGTTGATGAAAATAAGGTAGATACGGAAGGCGAACGTAAGTACACGCATCTTAAATTTAAAGCGCATTACGATGACAGGTGCAATCATTTGCATAAACCTAGTGACGTTGCGTATCCTGAAGGTTGTTTGTTGTATCCTCGTAGGTTGCCGTGGCGACGTATACGACATATTAAAGCGCAAACACCTGACCGTTACGAGATACTGTACCAACAAGAAGACACTGACCCGTCGTCTGTGCTTGTAGACCCTTTATGGATTAGTGGCGGTGTTGGCGATAATGGTGTGCAGTACATTGGGTGTTGGGATGAAGACCGTGACTTGTGGGAAGTGCCAAAGTATTTAGCTGGCGACGTTATGGTTATAGCATCTGCTGACCCGTCACCGTCTAATTTTTGGGCGTTGCAATGTTGGGCGTATTGTCCTGAGTCAGAGTACAGGTATTTGTTAGAGTCGTATAGAAAAAAAATGGATGCACCTTCGTTTCTTGATTGGAACCATGACACGCAACGGTTTACTGGTGTAGCTGAAGAGTGGTGGCAAATAAGTAACGATATTGGTCATCCGATTACGCATTGGATAGTTGAGGCTAACGCTGCGCAAAAGTTTATTTTGCAGTACGATCATTTCCGACGGTGGTCTGCGTTGCGTGGTGTAGAGCTTATTCCGCATTACACGCATTCTAGAAATAAGGGTGACCCTAAGTATGGTGTGCAAATGCTTGCACCGTTGTATCGTTTGGGTCGTATTAGGCTTGCTGGTAAGCAACGTACTAACGCTAGACCGCATTCGTTAAAATTAGTTAATGAAGTAACAAAATGGAATCCAGAAGGCACAGGGTCTAGAACTGATGACTGTGTGATGGCACAATGGTTCGTAGAACATAATCTTGAAAAATTATACGTGCCTCCGTCTGAGCCGCTTAGACTGTGGCGACCTTCTTGGGTAGCAGAAAGTTAACACATGAAAACAGCAGAAGAAATTGTAGACTTGTACTACACCCGTTCATCTAACCATGCTGGTGTAAAAGAAAAAATGCGTTTGATACGTGACCATTACAATGGTGATGTTATTGTGCCGTTGCCTGAAATAGATTCTACTGAGGCTTCTTCTGTTGCTAATTTGTTAGCGCAGGGTTTAGATCAGACTGCTATGCGTATAGCGTCGGTTACTCCTGATATTATATGTCCGCCTGAAGATGAAACGTCTAAGCAGGCGCAAAAGTTTTCTGCGATTCGTCGTAAAGCGTTGTTTGGTTGGTGGCAAAATTCTCGTATAGATATGCAGCTTGCTAAACGTGCAAGGCATTTGATTGGTTACAACAATACGATTGTGCAGGTTCGGTTTGATATGGAAAAGGGTTGTCCTACATGGCATGTGCGTGACCCGTTAACTGCGTATCCGTCTAATTTGCGTGGTTCTGATGGTATGAGTCCTTCGGATTGTGTGTTTGGTTATGAGCGTTCGTTTGGTTGGATACGTAGACATTATCCTGATGCTGCGTTGCGGTTTGCTGGCGTTGCTGATGCCCCGTATGACACGCATAAACCTGTTGAACTTATTGAGTATGTTGACCATGAAGAGTATGTGCTTGTAGCGTTGCGTAATCCTGCACATACTATTGGCACTGGTGACGCTGAACCTGTTATAGCTGAGTTAGAACGTGTGCAAAACCCTACAGGTATTTGTCCTGTTGTTATGGCTGAACGTATTTCGTTAGATGAACCTAACGGTCAGTTTGACGGCATACTAGGAATGTATCAGCAACAAGCTAAACTAATGGCATTAGAAGTTATAGCTGTACAAAAAGGTATTTTCCCTGATACATGGTTAGTAGGTCGTGCTGGTGAACAACCTAACATTATTAATCCTGCAAATGGTTTAACTGGTGAGGTAGGTGTTATTCGTGGCGGTGACTTAAGAGACATGCAATTAAACGTAGGGTTTATGACTAACCCTGCGATTGATCGTTTAGAAAGAGCGCAGCGTTTAACTGCTGGTGTGCCTGCCGAGTTTGGTGGCGAATCCACAAGCAATATTCGTACTGGTCGCCGTGGTGACGCTGTGTTATCTGCTGTTGTTGACTTTGCTGTGCAAGAGTCACAAAAAATACTTGCTCGTTCATTAGAAGCTGAAAACAAAATAGCTATTGCTATGGCTAAAGAATACGCTGGCAATACGTCTAAATCGTTTTATATTTCTATGGGTAAAGTTAAAGGCAAGGTAGATTATGTCCCAAACAAACACTTCACAACGGATGACAACGTTGTATCTTATAGTCAAGCTGGCGCTGACATCAACAATCTTGTTATTGCTGGTGGTCAAAGGCTGGGAATGGGTACGATGTCAAAAGAATCGTTTATGAAATTAGACCCTCTTGTTGAAGATGTAGAAGCAGAACGTGATTGCGTTACTGCTGAACAGTTAGAGCAAAGTTTATTATCTGGTTTGCAACAGCAAGCAGCGTCGGGGGCTATACCACCGGCTGATATTGCTCGCATTATTGATCTTGTTAAAACTAATAAAGAGGAACTTGCTGGCGCTGTTGAAAAAGTACAGCGTGAAGCGCAAGAAAGGCAAGCCACTATGGTTCCGCCTACATCCCCTGAAGCGCAATCCGGTATAGCTCAAGCCGGTGCAGGTGCAGAAGCTATGGCTTCTCCTCCTCCTACTGAAGGCGGAGCTGCTGGGTTGCGTCAACTGTTAGGAGCGTTGTAATGCCACGTAAAGGTAAAGGACAAAAAATACAAGCTGCTACTAATCAGCAGTATGGTAAGGTTAAAGAGCAACGTGAAGCTCAATCTGTTGTGCCGTTGCCTCAAATGGAAGAGCCTCCTGTTCCTGTTATGCGAGCTGGTGAGCAACCGTTTGCTAGACCTACTGAGCGACGTGCTGAACCTATACAAACGCCTCAAACTACTCGGCGTATGCCTGAGCCTATAACTGAGGAACGCAAGTTTCAGATGTTAACTGCGTTGGCTACGTTAGAGGGTATGGCTTCTAGGAGAGATTCTTCTCAGCAGTTGCGGCAGATAGTTCGTGAAATGCGTGTAGCGATTGGACCGATTGAAGAACTAGGTTCTTAACGTGGGTCTTTACGAGTTTGTTGAAAATAATTTAGGAAAAATTCCTGTTGTTGGTGGTGCTTTAGAAGGTACAGCTAACCAAGTTTTTAGACCGTTTAAAGCTGGCGGTAATCTTGTTCGTGGTGTTGGCGGTTCTTTGTTTGTTGTTACCAAAAACCTTACGTACGATTTATTTATTCAACAAGGTATTGGCTTAAATGGTAGAACAGGATTTTGGGAAGACCCTTTAGCTGCTCTTATAGAGTTTGCTCAACAAGACGCAGCACGTGATATTTTAGGTTTGCCGATGGAAGGCGTAGAAGGCACGGGGTCAGGGTATGGATTGTTTGCGCCTAAAGGTGTGGGCGGTGGCGTTTTTGGTTTAGTTCCTTCAGAAATACGAGATTTGACAAGACCCGCTGTTAGTGAAGGTGTTGAAGCATTACATTACGTTTTTAATAATGGTGTAGATAATCCTTTGTCAATGATATTTACAATGGTTAATAGAGTGCAAGACGATTTAAATGGCAATCCGTTAAATTTGTTTAACTTTGACTCGTATGACCGTTTGTTTGATCTTAATGAATGGAAACAAGCATATGATATTGCGTATGTTCAAGAACGTTCAGCAGGGCAAGCGTTTGCTGCTGGTTTATACGATATAGACCCGTTTGATGAAGAAGCGTACAACGCTATTAAAACAAATGATTTGTTTGTAGTAGTGTCAGGTACAATAGATTTAGTTAAAGAATGGAAAGACCCTATAGAACGAGCTGTTCGGGGTGGTACACGTGTTTCACGTGGCGAAACTGCAATAGTTAAAATAAACGATCAAGGCGATATAGTTAGGCAGTATCGGTTTGGTTTGCCTTTTACTCCTGTGCGTCAAGCTATGCCTGATAAAATATGGGTTGTTGAAGACGGGGTAACGATGCCTCGTAAAATTGCTTACGATAAAGATATTACTACTTCTGCTATTCAACGACCAGCAGATATGACTGCACCGCAAGGTATGGTTTCTAAAGTTAAAAATAAGTTTAACAAACCAAATAATGTTACTGAGCAGGATTTAGCGTTACGTAAAACTATTACTACTGAAACTGCTAAAGGCATGTCTACTAGTAGATGGTTTGAATCAACGTGGGAAACTATAACAAGTGGGCGGCTTGACGATATTAATTTTAGTGCTAGTTACCGTAACAATGGTGTTGCTACTAAAGCTGACCGTGAAATTGTAGCTGAACGGGCTGCTGCGTGGAGGCAAGCTGCTGGTAGAAAAAATGGTACAAAGTTGCCTGAGCGTGTGCAATATGCGTTGGCTACTGCTCCTAGTAAACCTGCTGCTCAAAAAATTTTGCGTGAGTACATGGGAGATACGACTGTTAAAGGTGAGATAGATTCTGTTATTAAAGAAGCTGGCGAGTTGTTAGATAGTGATTATGGTAAAAAAATTAAAAAACTAGATGATAACGATAGGCTAATTACTCGTATACAAAAAAAGATTACTGAATCTAATACTAAGTTAAAATCGTTGCGTGCTCAAAAGTTAAAGTTAGAAGAAGCACGTGAGCTTATACCTACTGAAATTACTCCTGCTGATTTGCGTGCTGCACGTAGAATTGTTGATGGTGAGCTTGAGTCTGCTGAGTCAGCTACTAAACGTATTATTGCTAATCGTAGAAGAAATAACACTAGACAGTTAAACAGAATTAAAAAAGAACTTGATACGTTGTCTGCTCAACGCCAAGCAGATTCTATAAAGATTGCTGGTGCTAAAAGTGAAAACGCTAAGTTAGAGTTAGAAGTAGCTGCGCAAGGGAAAATACTTAAAGAGGTGCATTGGGATTATCATTTTGATATAACTAATCAACTAAAAAGTTCGCAGCAAAAGAAAGTTACGTTGGATGCTAATGGCGATGTTGTGTTGCCTGAGTCTCAGTTAAAACAATGGGGTGATGCTGAAAGGGTTACTGCTCAAATTATTGCAGATGATATTTTGTCGGGTGCGTTGTTAGCTGATGGTATTGTTAAGTCTGTTGGTAATCGCAAAATTTATCAACCTATTGGTGTAGTGCATAGGCTTGCGTTAGATAAAATAAGGCGTACTAACACTGAAACTGTTGTGTCTACGTATAATAAGCATGGCAAAAAGTATTCGTATGGGTATCAGAATCCGCAGGTGTTTACACCGTTAGGTGCAAAATTTTTGCGTGTTATTACTAGTCGTGTTCCGCAAGGGTTAATTCATTTTACTGATATGGGTGGTCAGTCTTCAATTATGTTTGAGCGCATTATTGAGGATGCTTCTCAATTTAGGATTAATGGTAAGCAAATACTTTCTGAAGCTGAAGCTAATCAAATTATGGCTACATGGCAAAGGTATGTGTATGAAGGGGCGGATTATTCTCAATTTGCTGCGTATTACGCTGAGAAGATGAATGATTTAATTTATAAAGCTGAAAAACTTATGCGAGAAGAAGGTATTCGGGTTTATGATGACGCTGGCAAGTTAATACCTGTTCCTGAAGGGTTTCTTGTTAAGCAGTTAAATGGTGCGCAAGCAAACTTTTTAAATCAATTAGATCAAAACCATTTTAAAGTTATTGATATGAAGGAAACTAAGTTAACTGTTGATGAAGGGTTTGGTCCGCAAGGTAGACCACGTGGAGAAGTTGTACGGCGTGATGGTGAGGTTGTTGATGATAGGGGTGCGTATGGTTCTAATCAGCAAACATATTTAGCTAATGCTGCTGAAGATGGTATTGATATATACACGTATAATTTAAGTTTAGCGCAGTTGGGTGAGTGTTCTGTTTGTCCTCGTTTTGATTTGTTGCAACGTGAAATAGATAGGTCGTTTAATAAGACTGATTATTTTGGTGGCGGTGAACGTAAAACAAAAATACAAAAAATTATTGGTGGTGGTGAACGTGGAACGCAAAAGCAAGGCGCTATCCAAGATTTTAAAAGACGTGCTATTCCAAACGCAGTTACTTTTGGTAGAGGTTTGCAAGAAGTTTGGACTTCTGGAAAGTTGTTGTCGCCTAGGTGGACTGCACGTGTGTTAACTGATGAGAAGTTGCGTGCTGCTGCTGTTATAGGTTTGTTGCCTATGTTAGCTACTGTTAATAAAGGTTTTAATAAGTATGTGCGTAATATGCAGGCACGTGGTTTGAATTTATCTGATGATGGTTTTGTTGTTGCTTTGCGTAATGAGATTAATGATAGGGTTAAATCAGAGGAAGCTGTTGACTCTGCTGTTCTTAAACTTAAAGAAGAATTAGATGCGTTAGATGTTGAATTGTTTCCTCCTAGATGGTTTGAAGGTGCTTCACCTGAACAATTACTTGAAGCTGAAAGATTAGGTGTATCTGTTCAACGGAATTTTAAAGGTACTGGTTTTTCATTAGAAAGTACAAATTTGCTTGACGATGGTGTGTACGGTGGACCGTTTAATACGTTAGATGATTTAGTGGCAGCTACAGAACGTAATTTGTTTAATGTTAATGACTTTAGTGCTGATTTTGCAGGTGAATTAATTAGCGAAGGAAATAAAAAATTAGCAGCTTTACAAGTAAAGGCTGTTAAAGAAAATAAAAAGTTTTTAGACGCTGTTAAATCTGGTGACCCTGATCGTATTGCTGCTGGAATTAAAAGTCAACTAGAAATGCACACAGAATTGTTTCGTATTATGACTTCTCCTGACCCTAAATATCCAGATATGGCTATTGGTCCTTGGATGGGTGCGGCTGATTCTAAAGCGTTTAAACATACTTACAGAGAAATTGTAGAAGACCCTGATTTTCTTATGAGTTTAGGTGACGTAGATGAAATTTTTATTAATATATATAGAGGTGCTAAAAAGTTAAAAGGCACTGATGTAAATGTTTTGCAAAAAGTAGATTCTAAAGCAACGTTATTAGACATTACAAAACAAGTTGAACAAGCAGGTGTTGATTTAACAGAGCTAATGGAAGCTGCGTCAGTTCGTTACATTGAAGAAGCTAAAGCTGCTCAAAAGAAAGAAAGTGGTTCTAAGTTTACGTATGGTGTTAACCAAGGGATTGGTGTTACTGCACGTGTGTTAGTTGGTGGCGTTATTAATCCGTTAATAGGCGCTGGTTGGGGTTTTAGATATTACAAAAACCGTACTAAAAATTTGCAAGATTACGCTGTTAAAAACTCTGCAAGGCAAATAGCTAATGGTTTTCAAACAGAAGCTGCTCGGATAATAGCTGAAGCTGCTGGTGACCCTGATGTATTAGAGTTGGCTTCAAGGTTGTCGTCTAGCGGAGATCAGTTATTGCGAGATATAAAGTATCTTGAAGATAATTACAACTTTGGTATGAACTGGGCTGATAAGTCTAAGGTGGTTAGTTTATTTGACCAAGCTGATATGTGGTGGGAAAAAGCTGGGTATCCAAGGCAAACTGTTGGTAATAGAACTTTTGGTAATGCGTGGGGGTCTGATATTAGGTTCCAACGTTTAGCTGAAAAACAACTATCTAGTGCTAATGATCTTGATACTGCTATGCGTGGTCCTCATGCTGCTGCTAAAAGACAAGTTATTGGTAACATGCCTGAAACGTGGCAAACGGTTGATGTTGTGCAACCTAACATTAGTACGTTCGCTATGACTAAAGCATGGACTCGTACTCTTATGCAAATGTCTAGGACTGGTACGAAAGAAATACAGTTTTATGACATTATGTATAATGATGCGTTAACTCATGCTCAAAAAGTTAAAGCTATTGCTGCGTTAATTGAGAATACTCCTAGGTTGCGTAGAAAGTATGACATTAAAAGATATGAAGGTAAGGGTGCTGACAGACGCATATTTGAAGAAGTAGCAAGAGACGCTATTAATGAAGTTGACGATTTTTTGCCATTTGAATATTTTCCTGAGTTGCGTGCAAAGTTGCGTGCAGGTGAGGAAATTAGTTGGAGTGATGTTGAAACAAGATTGTTAGACCCTAGCTTTCGTGAAACGCATGGATTTAAAGTTACGAAGACAGAACCTAAAGATCAGGTAAAAGAAATTGTTGCGCAGATTAGAGAAAAAGATGATCGTTTGCGTAACGGGTTTGGTAAAGCTAGAGATAGCGTTTCGCAACCGCAAGATATGGGTCGCTTGAGAAGACTTATTCGTAATCAAGTTGATAAAGCGTTTGATAATTTAGGTACTTCAGCAGCAGATGATATTTCTAGAGGTCCGTTTTTTGAAGCACGCTATAGAAAGCATTTGATAGATAACACGGCTCCGTATGTTAAAGCTGATGGCACGTATGATTTAACGCCTAAAGATGTTATTCGTATGGAGGAAGAAGCTCGTAAAGCAGCGTTTAAAGACACTAGAGAAGTGTTGTATGAGTTGGCAGAGCATAGCGAACTTGCTGAAATGGTTGGGTTTATGTCACCGTTCTTTAATGCGTGGCAAGAAGTTATTGGTAGGTGGGCTGGGTTGGCTCTTGAAAATCCTGCGTTTGCGTACAAAGGTGTTCGTTTGTTTACTAAGGAAGACCTTGAGCTTCCGATATTAGGTATAACTCAAGAAGAAGATCAGTTTGGAAATGTTAATGTTGTGTTTAGACCAAGCAATAGTGGGCTTGCATCGTTTTTAACTAATCCTAAATTTACTCATGCTATTAGTGATGCTGCTAATCGTGTGTTGCCTAGTGCCCCTATAGGTAGTGTAGGTAAACTTGCTGATGAGGTTGGCATTAATTTTGATAAAGATGGTTTGTTTACTATGTTGACTAAAACCACTCCGAGTGCTGGTCCGTTTATTACGTTGCCTATACGAACGTTTATGTTTGATTTTAAAAAACCTGAAATAGAAGGTCTTGCTGGTTGGATGTTTCCTTTTGGACACCCAGACGGAAACATGGTTGAACGTTTTATTCAAGAGTTTGCACCTGCATGGGCTGGACACGCATGGTATAAAGCGTTAAAGCCAAATGAACGAATGGGGTTAGGCAATACACAAAATTATGGTTTAACGATGATTAGTATGGTGCAGTATCTTGACGCTAAAGCACGTGAAGCTGGAACGCCTTACGATTATTCAGACCCTGAAGTAATGGATGCTGTTATTAAAAAAGCTGAAGAAATGACAACAAGCATAGGGTATTTAAAGTTTCTTGCTGGTTCAGTTATTCCTGTTGCTACAAACGCAGGCACTCCGTATGGTCCACAAATAACTCGTCTTTCAGAGTTGCAAGATCAAGCTAGGTTAATTGGTGAATCTAATGAATGGGCTGTTAAAGTGTTTTTAGCTGAACACGGAGAAGAGTTCTTTTTCTTAACTGGTAACGCTACACGTAACGCTAAAGGCGTTGCTCCTACAATAGAGTCGTTTAAGTTATCTCAGAAACATGAAGATTTTATACGTAAGTATCCTGTGTTAGCTGCTGTTGTAACAGATTCGTTAAGGTCTAGCATTATTGAAGACGCTTCTTTTTCATCTGCTGTGCATCAAATGTACATGAATGAAGGTTGGCGTGAAGTGTATACGCCTGAAGAATTTATTAAACAAACTGAAATACAGCGTGGCTATGTTGAGTTAAATGCGTGGAAAGATACGCCTTTAACTGAGGGTGGTCCTTCGTATAATGCGTTGTTAAATGCTAGAGATGGTTTAAGTAATTCACCTAATAGTGATGTTCATGCTGAATTAAAAAGATTGTATGACCAAGAGAAAGAACGTTTGAGCGTAAAGTATCCTTTGTTTGGTGAGGCTCTTAACGAGTTTTCTACGTCTTCGTATGTTACTGATGTTATAGAAGGAGCTAGGGCTTTGGTTGAAGACCCTGATTTAGCGTATAAACCTTGGGTTAGTAGCCTTGTTGAGTATTTAGATGAGCGTGATGACATGCAACGTAGGTTAGAAACAGTGCCTAATCCTAATATAACAGCCGCTGAAAATGAGTTGTTAAGGCGTGAGTGGGAAAATATTAGGTGGAATGAGTTTGCTACTAGACCTGACTTTGCTTTGTTCTTTACACGGTATTTAGAGAATGACCTTATTCCAGAAACGAGTTGGATAGACTAGGATGTTTGTATGTTAAGTGATGAAGCGATAGCTAATTTAACGAGAGTATTTGGTGCTAATCAAGCAGCTTATGTTCAAAGTTTAATAACCGATACTTTGAGTGATGATACTATTAACGAAATAAATAAAAGACTTACTACAGGAGATTTAGCTAACACTGATCTTACAGAAGCAAAGTTGTTAGCTAATTCGGCATTGGCAATTTCACCTACCGCCACGCTTGATAGTGTCTTAGCGTTAATTCAATATGGTCGTATTACGCCTGAAGCAACTACAGAACAAATATCTGAGTTTTTAGATCAAAGAAAATTAGACCCAGCAGCTCAATCTATTAGGTCTTTAACAGCTCCTACATTCGGTACGTTTGACCCTACAAAAAGTAGGTATGATAATTTATTTAATACTGCTACTGAAGCTGATCTTAAAGGAGTTTTAGATGACCCTTTGTATGGGTTAGTTGATGAATACGATGAATGGTTTATTAAAGAAGAAATTGACGAGCTAATTGCACAATTACCGCAACGAGAAAGAGAACTAATTTCTATTGAGTTAGCTGATTTTTTTGGCTCTGGCATGGACCAAATATACAAAGCAGATGGCACGTTTAACGAATACTTTTTTAGAATGCAAATGACAAACGCATACGCTGTAATGGATTCATTTAAACCAACATTTCCTGTATACGAACAAGGCGATGACATTAATATAGCTGGACAATCAGGGCTTGGAATATCTACCGTATTTGATATAGCAGTAGGGCAAAGCGGAAGAACTGTTGCAGAAATAGAAGAGTTGTTTGATATAGGTATAGCAGAAAGCGCTAAACAAGCAGGATACAAAGATTACGACCCTGTTTATTTAATGGACACCGTTAATAACAAAGCTGGTCAATTACTAGGCGTTGAGTTATCAGAGCAACAGAAACAAGCGTTTGTGCGGTTAATGAAAGATACTGTTGACGCTCATTTTACTGAAGGTTTGCAAATGCCTATGGTAGAAAATCAAGCTAAGAAGTTTGTGCAGGAACAGTTTCCTCAACGAACGTTGGCTGAGGCGCAGGGTTCAACTATTAGGGCTATAGAAGCTGCTGTTAGGAACATGTAATGTTAGACTTGTACGGTGCTGTTTCTTTGGCTGATTATGATTTTGCTTGGAGGCAATGGGGGCGATATGGCTATTCCTGAAATTAAATGGGGTGAGTTTCAAAAAATAATTGATGACCCTGAGTATGCAAAGAGTAAGGGACTTGAAGGCGCTAAGTATGTTAATGCTAAAGCTGCTTTTAATACTATAAATTCTTTTACGGCAGATACTGTTGGGGAAGAACGATCTATTATTTCAGCTACAGGAAGACCTATTGCATTTTCTGACCCTAGTGCATCTTCTAATTTTGATAATCATAAAGCGCTGATTCTTTCATTTGAAGGTGAAGAATACAATGCTGCAACAGGTTTGCATCCTATTTACGACGATGCTAAAGGAATTAAAACAATAGGTTTTGGGCATCGTCTTTCTGATGACGAAATTAAAAATGGAAGTATAACTATTGATGGCAAGACATACAATATTGCTGGTCCTAATAATGGTATTCCTGATGATGCTGCGTATAAATTATTTGAACAAGATTTTCAAACACATTTAGAAATTTTTTATGCTGAGTTAGCGTTTGGTGAATCTGCACAAACTCATTATGGTGAAGATAAAGTAATATCAAAATTTGCAGATCAAAGCCTTAAAGGTAATTGGAATACTGCTTGGAGCCTTGGAGATAATCCTCCCAAAGGTACTCCTATTAACTATGAAGGTGGGGATGGTCCTGTACGGCTAGAAGTGAAAAGCAATGGGGATACTACAGTTTATGGTTTTAACAACAGAGAAGAAGTTATAGCTGCTGGTCGTCAAATTTTTATGAGTATGCCTGAAACTGTGCAGGCTTCTACTTTGTCTTTAGTTTACAATGCTGGTTCTTCTGGTCCTGAAACTATACGTAAAGTTCTTGCAGCTATTGAGTCTGGTGATTACGAGCCTTTAGCACAACATTGGGCTGGTACAACTGGAACTAAATTAGCTGGAGAAGAAGCAATTTTAGAAACAAGAAGGAAACAAGAAGGTCAGTATATGGTTGACCCTGAAGGTCAAAATCCACAAAACTATGGGTTAGATGATAAGGTTAGTATAGACAGGCATTTAGCGTATCATCCAACTGTAAATAGGCTAGTGCAATCTCAAAAGATTAACTTAAACCCTACTTCTACTACTGCACCGCAAAGTGGTGGTGGTAGTCGTGGTCAACTTTCTAGTAGTGTCGGTGGCTTTAATGTAGGTCAACAAATGATGAATGAAGCTACTACAGCAGAACGTGACCCTATAACAGGTGCTGAATTTAATGAAGGGCTACAGTCGCTTGGGTTAGGTATTGAGTCCCCGTTGCTACCTGAAGAAGTCGCTTTAGGCGAACAATACGGTGCGTTCGGTATGTTTATGTATGAGCGTGACCAAGAGCAAGACTTATTATTTGGTATTGATGTTAATGGTAACGTGGTTCCGTACAATGATGAGTCAGCTATTTTTCAACAATCTTTAGTTGGGTATTTAGAATCTGGGTCAATACAAGCTAATACAGAAGAAGCCATTAACAATATTATTCCAAGTTTGTTACGTAATACTAAATGGGGTATGGAAAATAATTCTCGTATGCGAGAGTTTGATGTTAGCTTTGCTAAATTAAGTGAAGTAGATCGTTTAGAGTTCTTGCAAGCGACTATAGATTCTGTTGATAATGCGTTGCGTGGTATAGGATATGAGTTAACTGACGATGAGGTTTACAATTTAGCGTTAGATTTCCAACGGTTAAATGGTCCTGTTACTGAAGCAAACACAGATAAGTTATTTAAAGAAGTATTTGCAGCCGTAGAAAATAAAGAAATGACTAACGAGTTGACAAGTTTCCAAGGGTTAGTGGAAGAGAATTTGAAAGAGGCTGGCAATTATTATTTAAATATGACTGAAGAACAAGCTAGAGGTTATGCAGAGCAAATGCTTACTGGTGATTTGAATACTGAGGAGTTTCAACAAATATTGCAAGATATGGCTAAGGTTGCGTACCCTCATTTAGAAGGGCAAGCTACTGAGTTGGGTGTAAGTCCTAAAGGTTTGTTTGCTAATACTGAGGCTGCTATTGAGAGGTTGTTGGGTAAGACAGTTGATTTGCGTGATAGTAAGTGGAATCCTATTTTGTCGTATGTTGACCCTTCTTCTAATAAGGTTAGGGCGATGACTACGTGGGAGGCTGAGAATTATGTGCGTACTACTGATGATTATTTAGATAGTAATGAGGGTCAGAATAAAATATATAATCTTATTGATGGTTTAGCTAAAGCGTTTGGAAGGTTGTAATTATGGCAATAGGTGGTTCTGTAGATGCAATAATTAATAATATAAATACTTCTGTTACAGGAGAAACTACTAACTCAGGTCCAAACACAGGAGTGTACGGACCTCCTGTTGTTACTACACCTGCAAATACACCTGAAGTACCTACTCAAACAGCTCCCGTTACAGATAACGAAGCATACGACCAAATGAAACAAATGTTAGAAGACTACGGCTTACCTGTGTCATTGCTAGACGAAATCAAAGAATACGTCTCTAAAAACTTTACTGTTAAACAAATGATTTACAGGCTAAGGCAAACAGACGAATTTAAAGAACGCTTTAAAGGCATGGACCAACGTTTAGAAAACGGTTTAAATGCCATATCAATAGACGAATACATTACGTTAGAACGCAACTACGCTAACGTATTAGCTGAATTTGGTTTACCTAAATCATTTTACGATTCACCTGACGACTTTGCTAACTTTATAGGCAACGACGTATCCGCTGAAGAATTTGCAGCACGCACAGCATTAGCAGCACAAGCAGTTTCTAACATTGACCCAAACTTGCAAGACGAGTTGCGACGTTTATATCCTGAGATAGGTGACGGAGATATGATAGCGTATTTCTTAGACCCTGAAAGAGGCGTAACTTTAATGGAGCAGAAGGTACAGATGACTGCTGCTGGGTTATCGTCAGCGGCGGTAGATACTGTGGGTCAAGGCTTTAGCGCTAGCGTGGCTGAAGAGTTAGCGTCACGTAATGTGCAACCGATACAGATAGGTTCTGCGTTATCTCCACAAGCAGGGTTAACGCAATCTACGTTATCTAGTGAAGGCGTTTCTACTGATACGTTAGCTTCATCTGCGTTTGGTTTAGATGCTGGTGACGCTAATTTAGTGCGTCGTATGCGGCAAAGAAGGCAACAAACTAGACAATCAGGTTCTGGAGGATTGTTACAACAGACAGGTGTTACTGGGCTAGGTTCTGCCCAAATGTCGTAGGTTGTTTACAAAACCCTGTATTTTACTTATATTTAATTATGTGATCTGCCCCACTAAGAGGGTGAGCCGTTCACACTAAATTAAACTCCGCTAACATTCCACCGTTGTTAGCGTGTATGTAAAGGTGAGTGACATAATGGAAACAGAGTCTACAGAAACGGAAGAAGTTTCTAGTACCGAATCCAAACCAAATTGGCGTAGAGAACTTGAGGCGAAAGCCAAGAGAGCTGATGAGCTTGAAGCGCAAGTTCAACAGATGCAACGCAAAGAAGTGTTTCGTGATGCTGGCTTAGACCCATCCAATAGGATGACTGAGTACTTTATGAAAGGCTACGAAGGCGAGTTAACTGTTGAAGCGATACAAGCTGAGGCTGCTAACACAGGTTTAACAAATCTGGTAGAGCAAACAAATACGTCTATGGTAGATCAACAGGCGCAGTTTGCAGCACAGGTAGAGGCGGAACGAAGAATCGCTGAAGCTGGTGATGATGCTGGTCCTGTCACTGACCCACAATTTGAGAGTTTAATTAGACAAACTAAAAACGAAGATGAACTGCGACAGTTGTGGGAATCTAATGGCGGTACTTTTAACGCTATGACGTGAGGTAGGCTCCAAATTTAATTGGAGATAGCCTAATGGCAATAACACAAATGAGTTCGCTGAACAGTGCTGGTAATGCAGCATTTGAACAGCTCGCTTACTTTGCGTTGCGATCACAACCTCTTTTTGAGATGGTTGCGGATGTGAAAACCACTAACCAATCGCACGCTGGAGCAAGCGTTAAGTTCACAAAGTACAGCGATTTATCACAAGCTACTTCAGCAATTTCCGAAACTTCTGACATTTCCCCTGCAACATTGGGTGATGCACAGGTTACGGTAACTCTTGCTGAGTATGGTAATTCAGTACAAACCACCGCTAAAGCACGTGGAACCAGCTTCTTGAACATAGATGCTGATGCTGCAAACATTATCGGTTACAACATGGGTGACAGCCTTGATAAGATTGTTCACGATGTAGTAACTGAAGGCAGCAACGTTCTATATGGTGGCGATGCTACAGCTACAGGAGAACTAGCAGCAGGTGACGTTATCACCGCTGATCTTATCCGACAGTGTGTAGCTAACCTACGAGCTGCTTCTGCGCCTGCATTTAATGGCAACGTTTATGTTGGATTTATCCACCCTGACGTTTCCTACGATCTGCGTAAAGCTACAACCGTAACTGACGTTATCCAACACCAAATCCGTCAAGATGGAAATGCTGTCCGCACAGGTAGCATCGGTACATTTGGTGGAGTTGACTTCATTGAAACACCAAGAATCACGCTAACCGCTGACGCTGGTGCTTCTAATGTTGATGAATACAAAACTGTAATAGTTGGTAAACAAGCTCTAGCAAAAGCGCACAGTGCTGCTGCTGGTTTCGGTGCTGACCCAAGCATCGTATTCGGTCCTGTAACCGACAGCTTACGCCGATTCAACACAGTAGGTTGGTATCACCTTGTAGGATACGGAAGATTCCGTGAGGAATGTATCCGAAGGATTGAAACATCATCCTCAATAGGCGCTAACTGATAGCTCCT
>Ga0209645_1000776_pt1 | contig 16302 bp, 16 predicted proteins | sample ETNvirenome_6_30_FD_184070 | JGI IMG/M metagenome (GOLD analysis project Ga0209645, IMG submission 184070) | Marine viral communities from the Pacific Ocean - ETNP_6_30 (SPAdes) (version 2) | ecosystem: Environmental > Aquatic > Marine > Oceanic | place: Pacific Ocean | collected 2013-06-19
CTCAAACCCAAGGTCAATAACCGGCCCTGTAGTACTTCCGTTACCCGTATAACTCCCACACTTAATAATTGATTCGTCAGAGTTTTCGCCAAAGTCTTGGGCATCGTGGGCGAATAGGTAGGCTACATATGTGTCGCCATTACCATTCATCCTGCTGTTGTCGCCAACTGTAAATTGTGTTGCAGTAGGTTCTGTGTTGTTCCAAATGCCTGCGGCAGTGCCATAAGGGTCTGTGTCATTAAGCGGGCCGTACTTTGTAGCTCCCATACTTCTGTGATAGGTAGTAAAATCACTGGTTGAGTTTAGTTTTTTTACAACCATAAAACCGGGAACACTGCCAAGATTATGATTGATGGCGTGACCAGCAGTACCATTCCCCGTGTACGTTACAACATCAAAAAACCCCGGTTGCTTGCGGAATGACCACCAAGCCTGACCATTAGTAGCATCAACATGAGATATATCAAAGGTAAAACCAGTAGACGTAAAACTTTTAAGTCCTAGACTTACTGTGGCTTCTGCGGCGGTCTGGTCAGGCGACAAAGCCTTTGTAGCTCCACGCTCTGTATCGTATAGCCAATGGTTTCCTGACCCTCTGGGCTTAGTCCAAACCATGCCGCCTTCACCAGACATGTCAAGCCCAGTAGTTGCTGTATGCGGTCCCCAACTATCGCTGTAGTCTATATGCGTCGAAAACACATCATCAACGTAAACAGCCTCGCCAACACCCCCGGCTGCTGCCTGTATTGCTTTTAGAGCTGATCTGCTCATCCTAACGCCTGCCCCGCAGTGAATCCGTAGTAAGTCGTCCCGCCGTCATGCGTGATAAATACAAAGTAATCTACCGCACTGGCAGTGGCCGTCAGCGTTGGCGCTGTAGCACTAGGCCAATCTACCGCTCCGGGCCAAGTGACCGTAAAGCCCGACGCACTAGCGTCCTGCACAATCTTTAGCGTAAACGCAGATACCTTGCCGCTAGACGCTGGATTGCTGAAGGTGAACGTGGTGTTTTCTGTCAGCGTGTGGCTAAAATTGGTGCCGTCTCGGAGGTTGACGGTTGTCGCGTTCGAGCTGGAGGTTACCGCCGTGTATTCCTCGGAAATTCCATTATCGAACTGAACGACCTGGTTAGAGTCAATGGTAATCGCCGTGCTTGTCGCGTTGTCATCGATGCCGGTCGACGCAAATGAAGTTGCAGTGTTGCCATTAAAATCGAGATTCCCGCCGAGCTGCGGCGTGGTGTCGTCAACGAGATCAAACGTCAACGCGCTGAACGTGATGAATGTCGAGCCGTTGTATACCTTCAGCGCGTCCGAGCCGGTGTTGAAATACCAATCGCCAGCGGTCAGCGCGTCGCCATTAAGGTCGGTCGTCGGATCGCTTGCCGCAGCGCCCAGGTAAAACCCCTCGATTGCATCGAGTGACGCCGCCGCGCTAGTCGCTGATGCCGCCGCTGCGGTTGCACTTGTTGCGGCAGCGGTCGCGCTGGTTGCTGCATTAGTCGCGGAGGTTGATGCGGCGCCTGCATCCGTCGCAAAGTCCTCGAGAGCATCGGGGAATCCCTCGACATAATTCAAGCCCTCAAAATCCGCGAGCGTGTAGGTTCTGCCGTTTAAAGTAACCGGGAATGCCATTAAATAATCTCCTCGATAGTCATGGTGCGACTATATCGCGACAGTGTTGTGTTTTCGATGGGTCCGACCGCCGCCAGGCGCCCGTAAATGTTCTGCGTCAGCCAGGTTGCCGAGTCGCTGGGCTGCGGAATGACTAGGACGTCTTTCGACACCCCTTTCACCCGGTCGATGTTGTTGAATACGTTGTTAAATATTTCCGACTCCGGCAGATGGTTTAGGTCGAACGTGATCCGCCGATACTTTCGCACCTCGTCGACAAATACCTGACCGCCTCGGGATTTAGTTACCCGAGAGTCATCGACGAACTCGAGTGACACCCCGTTCGCGTAGTTAATCGTCGGCTGATAAGCCGGCCCGGCAATAAGGCGCCCAGCCTCTAGATACCCCGCCGAATTGGTCGAGTCGGCAATATTCAGCCGGATATATCTAGCAATTCGCGCGCTCGGCAGCAGCGTAAACGTGCTGGCATTGTAGAGACTAATAACGCTCGCTAATGGCAAGCCGCCCCAAGTAAAAACGCCCCAGGGCGATCCGCCGAACTGCTCAATCGGCGCCCAGGCATCGAGAGTGCCGGAATCGTATAGCGTCGTCGAAAAGTTATCATTTGACAGCCGCCAGCGAACGGTCGCGGAAGTCGTCAGGTTGTGCGCGATCAGCGCGAAAAAATCCATAATCTTCTGAGAACCGAGATCGATGTTGATCTCCGCCGACGTCGCGCTGTTAGTCCGCCATACCTTGACGATCTGAATGTCCTGGAGGTTGGTCACGGGCAGCGTCGATACCGCCGAATCAGCGGTCAGCGTCGATGCGCTGTCGACATAATTTTCCGACGATATGATGATTTTTTCAGCCATTTATCCCCACAGCTCCAGCTCGACCTCGTTCGACGCCGCATCCTCGGTGATCGTGATGACGCGAAACTTTTTGCCGCTCGTCAGATTATACCGATCAAACGCTATCTGCACGACGTCATTCAGCTTTAAAGTGTAGGGCTGCGTCTTTACCCTGATTTTGTAAAAGTCTCTCTGCGAGCCATACAGGGCCAGCAGGCGCGTCGCCTCGGTGCTGGCAGCGCTGGACGCTGCGAAAAGCGCCTCGATAACCAGCTCCTCTGAATTCGGGTAAATGGTGCGAATGCTCGCCGTGTTGTCCGACTCAAACAGCATATCGCGCACCAGATAGTCGCGCTGCGCGGTTGTGACCGATGATCCGAAATCGCTCTCGCTCATAACCTTATAATTTTTGTCATAGCCGACGCGGACCCGGTGATTCGGGGTTGCCGATGACTGCCGCTGCACCTCGATGATGTTTGTCAGGTCAAACTCGGCATCAGCGGTACCGCTCGCCAGCTCGAGGCGCGCCATTTCAAATTTGCCGGATCGGTTGAATCCGTAAAACGCGCCCACGCTATTCGCCAGCTCGTCCAGAACCTCGAGGATCGTTGTCGAATCTTTGACATATATCCCGACTGTCGAGTTATTGGCAGTATTCAGCGCGGTCAGCGATGCTGTATCGAGATCGCCAGGGTCGGCGAGTCCGCCGAATGTCGTGACGATCTCCCTCGCAATGTCCGCAGCGCTAGTGAGATATGTGCTGCCGCTGTCGACATAACCCTGAATATCCGCCGTGATAATCCCGGTCGGGGCTGCGACCAGCGTGATTTTGCCGTTTGTAAGGTCGACCGTGTAATCGGTCGTCAACGACAGCGCAACGCCGCCCTCATAGACCGCCGAAACCGCGTTTATTTCGCCGTCGTTTACCTGATAGACCCGATTCGTCGAGTCGATCAATACCGGCTCGATATTCCTGACCTCGCCAAAACATAGCGGGATCGGCTTGCCGAGAATGTTATCGGATAGCGAGACATCGGTATAAACATTCGGCGGGAATTCGATCTCGAAATCCTCCTGGTTGTCTCGGAGAACAACCTCGACGGTTTCGTCATCGAACTCAATGGTTTTCGACTCGCCTTTGAAAATGGTAAAGAAATTGGAAAAGCCGGCGCCGAACTCGCCGACCCTAACCTCGACCTCGCGGCTGTCCCAGGCATACCCGGCGAAATCGTCCAGCTCGCCGTCGCCATTAGATAGAACGAGATTGCCGTACCCTGGGCGCGAGAATCCGCCGACTCGTCCGCTGCTGAACATGGTGCGCGAGAATGTGATCGGCTCGACCAGGCGCGGGTCGAAAAACTGATTCGCCGGGGTATCGCTGGGGCCAGTGACAAAGCCGCTGTCGGAGTAATAAAGCGTCAGCGCGCTTGCCCCGGCCACATCATACGGTTTCAGAATGGCGATGTATGAGAGCTGGACGTTTCGCTTTGCGACCAGCTCCGCGAGCGTAGTGGCGACAGACATTATCGGACCCCAGCGGGTCGGCGACCACTGATTTCCCTCGAGAGCTGCCGCCGCAGCATGACGATTTCGTCTTTCATTTCGTCGATGGATCGCTGCAAATCGATACTGTCGCCCTTGATCGGTGAGACGCTGCCGCCTCGATTCGGAATAAACAGCTCGGGGCCATCCTCGCCGACCATTGACGGCTGTCCGCGACCCAGCGGTCCACCGAACTGGCGAGAATTTAGAAACAGAGAGCCGCCAGCGACGGCGTTTGCATCTCTAAACAGTTTGGCGACCAGATCGTCCATATTGAAATTGATGGTGTCGAATCTGAGCTTGAGCAGGCGAGCGGTCAGGAAATTGTAAATCTCTTCAGCAAAGCCGGGACCGATTTCGTTCATCCCGTCCGTAACTTTTTTATGGCGCTCGTAATCTGAACCCTTCGGGAGAATCGCCCCCATTATGGTGGGGATGATCGTTCCCTCTAAGAGATTGACCCCGCCGCTATCCGGCCCCTTGATATCTTTCAGCTTGTAAAGACCGCGACCAAACCCATAGTTTTCGCTGAACTGCTTTAGAACTTCGTCAAAACTCGTTGATATGTAGTTTGCGGCTCCCGCGCCCATTTCGGCCATTTTCTCGGAGGCTGATTTATCGCCGAAAATAACGCCAGCAATCAGATCGAAAATTTGAGTTAGCAGATAGTTAAATGCGATGCTGACCGGATCAAATCCAACAAAGCCGCCCTGCTGAAATCCAGGCAGCGCCATTTTTCCCGAATTAAGCATGTCAAAAAAGCCGGCGCCGAATTTACTGACACTCGCGGCGTTCATTACATACTCGCCAGCGGAAAGTCGCGCGAGTACCTTATCCTCTTTCGGACCTCCAGGCCCAGACACTCGGCCCCCGCTGGCAAATCCCTCGCCGACACTGCCGCCCATTGACAGCCCAGGGATCAGGTTTTTCAAGAAATTGATGCCGACCGACGCAATCGCGGAAGCGGCAATTTCGTTTAGTATCTGAATGACTGCGTTTTTAAAGACACCAAACTTGTCGGTCGCCCCAGAAAAAAACGAACCCAGCGCGCCGGTCAGAGACGTCAGAGCGGAACCGAACCCGCCCAGCGCGGAGCCCGAGCCACCAAATAAATCCTTGATAGCCTGGCCGAAATTTTCGACCGGGGTAGTGCTGAAACATCCGTCGATTGCTGTTTTGGTATCTCCAAAATTGCTCAACAATTCGCCGAAAACCGGGGCGCCGTTAATATCCTCCATCGCTGACAAAAATTCACCCACAGCGGTGCCGTCGAACGCATCAGAAATCGCTCTCCCGAGCGGAGAGAGCTGCTCCTCTCGCAGTGATTTCAGCTCGTCGTTTAGCTCCGCCGACTTCCTTCGATATTGATCGACCGATATGATCCCGTCGTCATACATATCCTTTAAGTCGCGGAGTGCCTGCTCGGTGTCCGCGATTGAGGTTTCTACCCTGGTTGTCTCCTCGTAGAGCTTTTTCTGCTCGTCGGTCATCCCGGCGGTCGCGCCGGTCAGCTCCTCGAGCTGCTCCTCGACGTCGCGCAATTCCTCCAGATGAGCATTGAATACACTGGTCCCTTCGAGCGTCGTGCCGGTCAGCGACTTAATAACGCGCTCGAGCATTTCCTTTTTATCGGCTAAATCCTGGACTTTATCCTTAACGCCCGTGTATTCCTTCGCCAGCTCCGCCATTTGACGCTGATATTCTTCGGACGATTTGTCCTTGAATTGCTCGTTCAGAATCTCGACTTTCGCCGCGTAATCCTCGAGGTCTTTCTGCGGCTTGAGCGCCTTCTCGCGGAGCTGCTCCAGCGCGACCCGGAATTCATTGGTGCGTCTTGTGGCAGCAATCTCCTCGTCCGCCAGGTTGTCGACTTCCTTCGCAAAATCAGGAATCGCTTTCCTTTCAACGTCAACGACGATCTCCTGCAAGTCCTCAATCGACCCGGTGAAATCGTCAGTAGTATCAGCGGCGTCGTCAGTATCGCCCTCGAGAATCCCGAACCGCTTGCCGAGTTTTTTTAAATCGTCTGCAAAATAAACCGCAGCGGAGCCGGCGGCGCCGAGAAGTATGGCAATCGGTCCTAATGCTATCTTGAGGGCGATGGCAGCGAGCTTGACTAAACCGAGAGCTTTGGCGAGCTGTCCCAGAGCGAGGGCGAATTTCAAAACCTTCGATACAACAATAACTGCGAAAAACGCTTTTAATCCTTTAACGATTGTGTCGAGATTGGTCAGCAAATAGTCCAAGCCCTTCAGCAATCCCTCGGTCATCGGCTTAATAAGTTTCGCCAGCTTGTCGGCAACGTCCTGCATGACCGGGATCGAATCCCCGAGCCCGTCGATCATTGCGACCTGCACCTGGCGCTGCATTAGCTCCAGGCTGTCGTTGAATTCCTCAATCGCCGGGAGAGAGCCGTTGTCAATCGTCAGCCCCAGCTCGCGCATCCTGCGCTCGGTCTCCTCAAGCGGCTCCCGGCCCCCCTCGAGCATATTGACCATCGAGGCGCCTTCGCTATCGAATAGCTTGAACGCCAGCCGCAGCCGATCCGCCGGATTCTGGACGCCAGCAAATGCGTCGGCCAGCACCTTCATGCGTTCCGCGAGCGGTAGATTCTGGATTTCTCGAGCATTAACGCCCAGCTCAATCAGGGCGTTTTTCGCCTCACCCGTTCCCTGGGCGGCTTCCGCTGTCCGGCGCACAAATCGCTGGAGCGCCATGTTTGCGGTGTCGGTAGATATCCCGGCGAGATTGGCCTGAGTTTGGAATTTGAACAGCTCGTTCGCAGTGACGCCGAGCTTTTGGGCTGTCTTGCCTAGTGCGTCGGCGGTTTGTAGCGCATTTCGGGCCATCAGCCCAAAACCGGCAGCACCAGCGGCAGCGCCAAGGGCAGCAGTCATGCCGCCCAGGCTGCTTTTGATGTTGTCTACCGCCCTTGTGGCGTTGTTTAGGTTTTTTTTGAGCGAGTTGATGGCTTTGGACGTTTGGTCCTTGCCCTCAAATACGACCTTGACGGTTTGGTTTGCCACTCATCGCCTCGCTGCGCTGCTTTTTGTAATCTTCATCCTGCATGGTGAAGAATACTGACCATTCGATGAACTCATCGACGGACATTTCGGCCTCGAGCTGCGAGACGGTCATCCCCAGCTTTTCGGCCAGCACAAAACGAAAGCGCCTGTCCGCCGACTCTCTTAGTTTTTTTCAAGCGCCTCGGCGTCGCCCGACATTACCTGGTTGGCAATTCGAGCCACGACTGTGGCGTCTACATCATTCCGCAGCGCGTTTTTGTCCTCGATGGTAAACAGCTTTTCGCCGTCCTCGTCGACCAGCTTCATAATCAGCAGCTCGGCCAGCGTGTCCGCTGCGGATTGTTTCTCCGTCAAATACTGCAAGCGACCTTGATCCTTCAGAGTAAAGGGCGACGAATAGGCAACCATCGGCCCATTCTCGTCGCCCCACTCCTCGATTTCGATACGCTTTAACGGTTTGCCCTTGAAATGCTCGGTCGCTCGCTGAATGGCGCGCGACTTCGATTTCTCGGCAACCATTAGGACACAGTGCCTTCAGTCAGCGCGCCGTCGCCCTGGAGCGTCAGAGACGCCTCGACCAGACCGTCGAAAGAGCTGTTGATCGTGCGCCCGGTCACAATAGCTGCGCCAGAGAGCAGATGATCGCCAGTTGTCGATCCCTCGATCTGAAAATTAACAGTGACCTCGCTGCCTACTGTAAGCGCGCCCTGGCCGCTGGTGTCGGTGTCGTCGAAAAAGACGTCGACCGATCCGTTCCAGCTCTTCAGAGACGTCTCGAAAGTCCGGTATGTATCGCCCATCGCGGTCGATTCGATGGTATCCATCGTTTCGTCGACGCTAAAAGATCGGATTTCCGCGACAGCGTTGGAGCCGACTTTAACGGTCCCGTCGTTACCCGTAAGTGTTGCCATTAGTTTGCCTCCTCGGCTTTCGCGTCATCTTTCGATTTCGCTTTCGGTTTGGTTTTGGGTTTTGCTTCCGGCTCGGTTTTCCAGCCGTTCATTATGAGCCGACCCGCGTCAAGCTCATAAACTGTTATCGGGTCGCCCCCGCCTGGGGGCCACACCTGTATTCGCTTTGCCATAGTCCCGCTCTCCTTTAAACGGCAGTATCGACCGCATTCTCCAGCGTGACATATTGAACCGCCACGCCGATTTTCCCGATGGCGACGGGTTGATCCCCTTCGCCTGAGAAATCCGCATCGAACGAAACGATCCTGGTATCTTTCGCCAGACCGCCCCGCGTAATATCCGCCGCGAGTGCTTCCTCGACTTCCTCGCTAATTGTATCCAGATCGTTGTCGAAATTCGATACCCCTTTAACAAATGCGTCGACCGTTACGGTCAACGTCCGCACCTGAGTGCGCGGGGGGTTTATCGTCTGGACCTCGATCTCCTCGGTGTCGGTGTAAATTGCCAAGCCGGGGAGCTTGCTATCCGCTAGAGGATAGACTCGAGTGCGGTAAACATTGCTCCCGGTCGTCGTCAGCCCGGTCAGCGTTGTGACGATATTGTCGCGTATCTGTTTGCGAACGTGCGCCATTACTGTTTCTCGAGCTGGAGCATAGTGGTGCCGGTGCCGTCATTCATAACGACCCGGATGATATAACTGGTCGAGTTGACCGTCAGCGCATCGCCTTCGGCAGCAGCCGAAACGTCGCTAGTTTTACAGTGAAAAATAGGTGCGGTGCTTGCTACCGGGACGAACCCGCCGGCCTCGATGGGCTCGAATTCATCGTCGAAAATTCCGGTGATGCTGGCAGCGGCTCCGCCGCTCGGCGTATAGGTCGCCGTGACGCCGAAATCGTCAGAGCTGAAAAATACAGCTCGCTCGGTGTCGGTTTCAACCGCCACTTACTTCGCTGCCTTTTTCCTGGTTGCTTTAGGCTTCGCCGCGCGAGTGTCCGCGTCGACTTGGTTCGCTTCGGTCCAAGCGACCGCGCGACCCCGAGAAATTAGCCAATGACCGTCCGCGTCGCTTACTTCGAGCGGCTTGCCGGCTTCCTGGTGTTCGCCATTCCAGGCGATTGAACTAACGAGTTTTACTTTCATGTCATAACCTCAAAAGAAAAGGCGCCCCGGAGGGCGCCGTTCATCGCCTTATGTGGTGATATCAAGAATCGCAGCAAAGGATTCGGCGTTGCGAACTGCAACATCAATATCCTGATACATAGCGATTCGGGTCGCTCCGGTGCTTGATCCAGTGTAAGGATCGACCAGCACATCCAGACCGCCGAAATAACCAATCATCAGGGCGGAGAAATCTCCATAGATCACGGCAGAACAAACGCCGGAGCTTGAGCCCTTAGTTAAATCAGACGGCACGAGAGTGGTGCTGGCTACCGGATAACCGAGCAGCGTGTTGCTATCGTTGAGGATGAAATTGCCCTCGACACCTGACGCCTGGCGAGAGATTTGGCGCATCTTCGCAACCACTTTCGGGTTGGTCAGATATGCCAGGCTTCCGCCGAGCGCGTTGTCGATTGCGACCTCTTTCTCCAGATCAACCAATGCAGCGTATGTAACCGGACCGCCGTTGGTGCCGATAGCCACAGAACCGATACCGCTGGTCTGCGTGATGCCGGTCGGCTCGTTAGAACCGCCGCCCTCGATTGCTACCTCGTCAATCTTCGCCGCGAACTGGCGAGTCATGTCATCGCGGATGACAGATTCGACAGACGGATCAGATTGCATGGACAGCTTGCGAGAGATGTCGACATATTGAACGATGGTCTTTGGTGACATGGTGATCTGTCGGAACGTGGGCGCACCTTCGGAACCGGGCGCAGCGTTCTCAGCCACAAAGCCGACCGCAGTTTTAGCGTTCAGAGCTGGGATTGCGACGTCGCCTTTGAGCCCCTGCATTGAGCGAGCGCCCAGGCTAGAGGTTACCAGCTTCGCGCGCAGCGCGTCGACGAACTCGCCACCCAGGTGGTCAGTCGGCTTCAAAAATCCGCCGGCTGAGTTGGTGCCAGCAGTCAGATCACGCTGTTGGAAAATTTGGCTAGGAACGTAAAAGCCGCGAGGCTCTTTACCGTATCGCTTCGCCAGCTCGTCCGAAACTTCGCGCTCGAAACCGTCGAAACGGCCAGTTTGCGCGGAGCGGATTGCGTTGGTCAGACTATACTGTCGCTCTTCCTGCTGAGTCAGCTCAACGTCAGCGACTTCGAGAGGCTTGTCGGCAATTTTGTCCAACAATGCGCCCCGGAACTGCGCCAATGTCATGCCCTGGCGGATAGACTCGTCAGCGAATGATCGCTGATTGTGCTTTGCGGCCAGGCCCAGCATTTCGTTTACTTCCTTGGATCGTTCGGCAGCGGCTTCCGCGCGTACCTGATCCAAATCGATGGGGTTTTCCTGTTCCATGATTGGAACCTCCTTTTCGATGGGTTTAATGGTAGCGGTGTCGGATACCTCGACCGAACGCCCCACACCGACGGACGGGTCGGCGGGAAGTGAAACGATTGAGACCTCCATGATTTCGGCATCAATTACTCGGAACAAATCCTGCTCGTCCTTGTCCCTTTCCATTCGCCGAACTTTGTACCCGATTGAGACATTCGAGCGAATGCCGTCGAGAACATCCTGATAAACCTCGCTGGCGAGCGCGCCTTTTCCAAAACGCACGGTCGCCCGGAGACGCCGGGCCGATCCATCAAGGTTTACGGATTCAATTACCCCGATCTGTCGCTCGGGGTCGTGATCCAGCAGCAGCGGGGCATTGCCAGATCGCAAAAAATCAAGGTCGAGTGTTTCCTCGGTGTGAACAATCAGCTCGCGACCGAATGATCGCTCGACCTCCTGCTCGCTCGAGACGGACATATCGACGCGCCGGTCGTCCTTTTCCTCGATCTCTCCGTCGATCATGCGACGGAAAATTTCGGATTTAGATAGCCGCTCCTCGTCATAATCGTCGCCGGCTTCCACAATTTCGGGCTCGTCCGTTGCTTCCTCTTCGGGCATAGACTTGCCGAACGTGATAATGATCTCGTCGTCCGTCTCGACGACGTTTTTGATATGTCGCTCCACTGCGCCATCTCCTGATTCGTTCATTTCCTGAGTATACTCCGCTGCTTTCTCGCTTTCATCATCGGACGCCAGCGGATGACCGTCGGGGAATAGATCGGTGTCATGCTTGCCGCCCTGGAATCGGTCGTTCTTCATTGCAAACAAAAACGAATTAACCCTCGCATAGCCCCACTGCTCCGGGGAGCTTACGCCAGGGCGAACCGAGCCGGGGTTTGTTTTATAAGCGCCAATGCCGCGCTCCATTACTTTCCGCAGCATCCCGAGCGTTACTCGGCGCAGCGGATCGTCGCCGACTTCCTCGTTGTGTTCGTCGCGCTTGTTCTCGAGCGCTGTTTCGACATCATCGGAGAGCTGGCGGTCCTCTTTCTTTCCCTCCAGCTTTTTAATCAGCTCGAGAATGGCATCTTTCATGCCTTGCTCGCCGAGCGTACCGATGACGCCCCATTTCATCTGTGCCACGACCCCGGCGACGTTGCTTTTGTTCGGCTCATCGCTCGATAAATGGGCGCCATCCTCAAAATGGCGCGCTGCCCAGGCTTCCCGCTCCTTGATCCAATCCAGAACCGAATCGGCCTCGTCGCCATCCCGCGCGCGCCCCCATAGCCGGAAAGCGTCATTGCCCCGGACATTCCCGCCCAGCGCCCATACCTCGGAGTGGAACTCCTTGATATTTTCCGCGAATTCTCTGTCGAACTGCGGATATTCGGAGTTTCGCAGCGATATTTTCAGATCATCGCCCTTTTTGGGGAAATCAGTCGCCATCGGCATCCTCTGTCATCTCGTCAAACGATTCGCCGGTCAAAATGTTGATCTTGCCGGGTCCGTAGGGCGATTGTCCGCCGCCGAACGGCTCGAACGCTAGTTTCAGCCCGAATTGATCCGCGAGCTGCTTGTCTCGAGCGACCTGTGCGAATACTTCCTCAACATCCCTGCCGTACACGTTCGCGACGTCTTGGAGCGATATCAAACCATTCTGGAGCGCCACAACATGAGCATTTATCTCGCGCTGCGGATCGACCCACGCAAATCCGCGCGGTCGGAACTGCGACGCGCTCGCGAACTTGTCGAATTTATCGATGGGCAAATTGACCGAGCCAATCGTGAACGCATTTATCAGCCACTTTTCATAAATCGGCATAACGAAATGCGTAATCATGTAACTCTGGATCATTTTGTAAAAGTCGCGGTCCTCGATGCTGCCCTGCCGGATGCTCGAGTAGCTGGTCTGCGTCAGATCGTTCGCCAGCGAGTGATATGAAACGCCGAGCCCCGACGCGATGCCGCGCAGGATCGATTTCTCGAAATCACCGAACGCGCTGGTCGGATGCGACGGGTCCCAGGGCTGAAATTCGACATCCCTCGGGAGCTGGAAGAATGAGCCCGGCTCGGCGTCGGTAATCGGGACGACGTTATCCTCGAGATCGTCGCCCATGAAACCCTCGCCGGACCTTGAGACGAAAAAGCCCATTTTGCTCGCAGCAGTGCGCGCAGCGACCAGCTCCGCCTCGCGATACCCGTGCAGCATCTTCAGCGACGTCAGCGCGGTCGACATCCAGGGAACCCCGCGCGTTTGCTGGGCTCGGTCTGGCATATACAAATGCAAGATATTCTCGGCCTCGACTCGCTGGGTCCGCCGGTCGTATTGGTGGAATTGATAATCGCCGGGATGCTCGGTCATCATGTGATAGGCGACCGGGCGCCGGTATTGATCGAACTCGACGCCCATCCTGATCTCGTTGCCATTCGGCGCGCGCTCGTTTTTCTCCTCGTCGATCAGATCGGGCTCGAGGAATTCAAGCGCAAAACGGTCCTGGTTGCCGTCATAGTTGACGATTCGCACCAGCGCCTCGCCATCCCGAGCCATAGACTCGACGACCATCGCCTGCGCGTCGGCGAACGACAGCCGCCCGTCGACCGTGCAGCTCCCGACCTTCGACCATCTTTTCCATTCTTGCTCAATGATAGTGTTGCCGATGGTATCGAGACTGCCGTCGACGTTGGTCGCTTTCACCTGGAGAGACGCCCCGCGCTCCCCGACGACGTTGGTTTTTACCAGGTGCAAGTATCGCCGGGCGTATTCGTTGTTTCTGGCAAGCTCTCGGCAGCGGTTCCGCAGCGTTTTCAGCGAATACCGCAGCTCCGAATCCGCCGAGCGCTGGGATGTTACAAAGTCAGAAAACAGTCGCCCGGTCGCAGCTCCGTCGAAACCGCGCTTTTTTGCGACCGGCTTCGGCTTGCGTCGGAATATATCGAGCATTCCCATCAGATAAACCTCACCTTAACCGTCGCCGCTGTTTTGCGCCCTAGATGAATCTGCTCGTGTCGCTTTAACGCCAGCACCTCGGCGTTGTAGTAATCGCGCCACTTTATCAGCTCGTCGATGGATAACTTGGTTAGGCTGCGGCCTTGAATTGAATAATTTGAAACGTCGGAATCCGCGCGCCCCTCGAGCAGCGACTCGATTTTCGTCAGCATTTTCTCGGCGTGAATGCGCGGGTCCGCGTTGTTCGCGTCCAGATCGACCAGAATGTCGAACGCGCCTCGGTCGACGACGATCCGATTGCTGTCGGAATCTCGAACGATCTCGAGCTGCCAGTGATAATATCCGGCGTTATAGTCTGCGGTCGTCGTCGAGTTTGCCGTGAACAGGTAAGACCCATTGCTCGCAGTCCCAGCGATTTGTATTTCGCTGGCGCCGCCGCCGGTCACTCTGGCGATATAGGTCGCGGTGTATTCGTCGGTCGGGTAATCAGTTGTAAGGTCGGAGCGTTTCCATTGCACATAGTCACCAACAATAAAGTTGAGCGGTTCCCCTTCCGGGGCGCTCGCGGCGTCGAATAGGTTTGCCAATTCCTACCTCCAATTATTTACGAATCCGCCCGACTTCCGATTCGCCTGCCGCTTCCTGGGCTCGGCTTTCTGGCCGTCTCCCTGCGGTCGCTGCTCTGCGATTTTATCCGCTAGTATATTGATATTGATGCCCGAAATATACAGCGCCGCCATAGCATAGCATCGAACGTCAAGTGCTTCATTCCTTCGCCGCTTTTTTACCCATTGTCGCTTTGCATGACCGCGAACGTATCGCGTGACAAGTTGCTCCGCCGTGAGCTGCAAAAAATACTCTGAATCGCGATTATTTGGAAAATGACAGTACCCAGGGCCGGGGTCAGCGATCCGCAGCCGCCCGTGTACCAGCTCTTTCGCAGTATCGGCGCCCAGAGGATACAGTCGCACCTTGCCGATGTTGTTTTTGCTGGGGCGCCCGACCAGAGGACGACCTTCACCGCCGACGCCCTTTATCCCGAACACTCGCCGCGACTCCCGGCCCTTGATATATCGATAGGTCGCCTGAGTGTGATGTCCGCCGGTATCGATACAAGTCGCGCGAACCGGCAGCTCGCGACCGTCCGCTGTTTCATAACTCGCAAATAGAACCGCGTCCAGATCAGCCCAAACCTGGGGGCTGCTCGGGTCGCCGGGCAGAATCATATAGTCGAGACTCCACGTTTCCTCATCCCGACCGACGCCCACCAGCTCCAGCTCGAGCCGGTCGTCCTGGACGTCGACCCCAGCGACGACCGCAACGACCTCCGCCGGCCAGGTATCGCCCCAATCCTCCGCGCGCTCCTCGAGCATATCCTGATCGACGCTATCGCCCGACTCTTCCCAGGTTTCGGCGAGCGATACGTTTACGAATGTCTGGAGATCGCCGCTGCGCTTTTTCTCGAGGAATGATTGCGCGATATCGCCGAGCTTCCGAAAGCATGAATACAGCTCGTTCAAATGATAGCTGGCATGACCTCGGAACTCTCTGGCGCCGCGCCATTCGCCGCGCCTGATCGCAGCAATCCGCTCGCCATCGCCCCACATGACGCCGCAGCCGTTGCAGGCGTATTTCGCGGTTTGCGGTTGATCCTCGTCCCATATCACGCTCGCCCAAACCAATTTCTGACGATGATCGCAGCTCGGGCATGGCACATAAAAGTGCCGCTGGTCGCCCTGGATATACGAGTCCTCGATCCAGCTCGCATTTTTTATGGTCGGTGTACTGATCTCGAGTAGCTTCCGCCGGTCGCCGAACGTCGCCGCGCGCTGCCACAGCAGCGATACCGGATGCCCCTCGGTGCTTTTGTCATAGCCGTCAGTCTCGTCGCAAACGATGAAAGGCGCCGAACGCCCGCGCATTGTCTTAGGCGATCCCGACCAGGAAAACATCAGAAATCCGCCGGGATAGCTCTTCATGCGCTGATTATTGACGCCCTCGCGACCTCGAGGCTTTGCAATGAGTCCCTGGAGCTGGTCGTTACTTTCCACCAGCGGATTGAATTTAGTCTCGAGCCATGTCGACAAATCGCCCTGCGACGGCTGCATCATTATTTGGCTTTGCGGGTCTTGCCCTATCTTGAACGCCTGCGCGCATAGCGCGAGCATCGTTTTACCGACCTGGGCGCTCCACATGAGCGTGATCCGCTGGCATTCCGGGTTAGCGGTCATATCCAGCGGCTCGCGCTGATACGGCGCGTGATCGAACCGGATCAGACCGGGGACCGCGTTACCAATCGGAACCCGGACGTTCTGCTCCGCCCATTCGCTCGGCTTCAGATTCGGCGGCGGTTTTAGGTGACGCGCTGCGGAGCGGATCGTTCGCCGCAGTCCGTCGAAATTGCTGAACTCACTCGTCATCGTCGTCGGGCTCCAGATCAAAGTCGCCCAGCGACTCGAGCGCCTGGTCGATCTCTTTCAGAATCACGGCCTTGATCCGCGTCTCGCTTTCTTCGCCCAGGATAGCAGTCGCGACCCGGCTCGGGACCGAGCGGATGTTTGTTTTAACCTCGGCAAACGTATTCGAGAGCGCGCGCTCGAGCTGCGCCAGCGGAACGACCTCGCCCTGGGCTCGCGATAGCTCCAGCTCTACTTTCGCCGTCTCCGCTGCGAGCTTGCGGCGCTTCAGCTCGCGCTCGTCCGCCTGATCGCCGCCGGCTGCGGATTCCTTCGCGCGCTGCTCTAGCCATGCGGAGACGTCCGCCGTGTTGATCTTCCAGGCTTTGCCCCGACTGCCGCGCTGCGCGACCGGCATCCCCCGCTTTACCCATGCGTCAACGGTAGTATGCGAGACGCCAAAAAGGTCGGCGATCTCTTGCCGTGTTACCGTTTTACCCCTAGTTGTTACCGGCACGTTACCATTATTCCCAAATCCTCAAACCCTCGCACAATGCAAACACTGCGCTCGCGAATCACC
>Ga0209645_1000778_pt1 | contig 16295 bp, 3 predicted proteins | sample ETNvirenome_6_30_FD_184070 | JGI IMG/M metagenome (GOLD analysis project Ga0209645, IMG submission 184070) | Marine viral communities from the Pacific Ocean - ETNP_6_30 (SPAdes) (version 2) | ecosystem: Environmental > Aquatic > Marine > Oceanic | place: Pacific Ocean | collected 2013-06-19
TGCGTTTGCGCTAGCATCAGCCATTTTTGCTCCGTTTCTAGCAACATTTATATTAGCTGTCGTAGACCAAGCAGCGGCAGCAGTTCCAATCGTACCCGTAAACTCAAAACCCTCATCAAAGCTACCGCTTATATCTGTGGCGAGCTGAGCAGATCCGCTTACTAAATTAGTTCCACGAAACAATTCTGCAGATATTCCGCTACCATCGCCTGTTAAAAATTGAGCCTCCAACCTACCGAATGATCCGGTTGATGTTGATGATCCCGATATGGTGCCTGAGAATTCAAATCCGCTTGTAAAAGCACCGCTTACCTCACTGGCAATCTGAACAGATGATGTTACAACATTCGTTGATGAATACAATGAACTGCTGAACGGTGTTGCGTCTCCTGTGATATTGTTAACTATCAACCTACCGAATGAGCCTGTGGATATTGCGGGCCCATGATACTCCTCAGTGCCAGTATACATTCCATAGCCAGGATATCCACCAGCAGCCAAAGCTGAGGTAGCAGATCCAGCTCCTCTTATAGCGTTCCCATCGCCAGCAGCACCACCATATCTGACCATCTGAGCTCCGGTATTCCAAGTAAGTCCATTCCAATACTCTGATGTTCCACCTGCGGCAACGCCACTACTTCCGGCACTAGGTTGACCACCAAATACTTGAGCATCATCCGGAGATCCTGCACCACCCAAATTAACTCTACGAATATTCTGTTCCGGACATTCTGACCAACTATCCCCATTCCAACATTCTGTACTTTTAATATCTGGTGAGTTAGCAGTTGCACCAAATGCCATCGTTGAGTTAATTGTTCCATTTGGTGTGGAGGCAAGGCCGGTTCTAGCATAAATTGTTGCTGTTATATTTGACCAAGTGTTACCATCCCATGTGTTAGCATATTGAGCAGGAGTAGCTGGATAAGGAGAAGTCAAACCCCTTTCACTACCACCATATGAAATTGTTGCGTTTTGAGTTCCTGCACCAATGTGAAAAGATATCGGTTCTGGCATAGAAGCTACTTGTGTATAGGCAGTTCCATCATATTCAAAAGCACTTCCGGTAGATCGTGGTGTGGAATAATGACTTTGCCCACCAAATACAAGAGCAGCGTTTTGTGTGCCTGTTCCGGCTTTATTAGCTGGATCAGGACCTGCTGGAGCAAGTGGAAAAAGATTAGTTCCCTCAGAGTCAAGAGGGAAATCAGTACCAGCAGACCAATTCGTTCCATTATACTCTTCGGTGAAAGTTCTATTACCATTACCATACCAAGAGTAAGGTGATGCGCCAGTTAAATAACCAGCAACATACAAACCAGCATTCTGTGTTCCAGTCATAGCACCACTGGATTTAGGAACAATTAGGTCTCCACCTGCAGACCAAACACCACCAGCAGTTACTACTTCACCACCGATGGTTCCTGTAAACTCAAATCCGCTTGTAAAGCTACCGCTTATATCTGTGGCGAGCTGAGCAGAGGATGTTACAACATTCGTTGATGTAAAAATTGATGAACTTATATTCGTAGCATCGCCTGATATGGTTGATGACACAACCCTTCCGAATGAACCAGTTACCGTATTTGGAAGCTCATAGATTTGTAATAATCTACTGTTTGATACCCATGATGATGCATCACTTGGAGTATGTTGTGGGGAGAGATATGGGGAGGATGGATATGCTCCTGATCCACCAAATGTCAACCCACCTTGTGAAGAAGCGTTTCCTAAAGATTGTTGATGCATTACAGCTATAACTAAATGCCCACCATCTGACCAAGTAGTTCCATTCCATTCTTCCTGTCCATAACCACCAGCTGGTAGTTCATTACCAGCACTATATAAACCTATATTTGAAGAACCTTGATATCTACCATATACCGTGGAGTTTGATAGACTAGCACCCTCTGACCAATCCGTACCAGTCCAAATCTGAACACCACCACTATATCCACCAGCTTTTAAGGCATCGGTTGAAGTTCCACTCATACCATACTGAGTTGTGGCGTCTGATGGCATAGCATTTACCTCTGACCAGGTCGATCCGTTGTAACACTCCGTCTTTCCTCCATTATCTAATCTTAATCCAGCATTCGATGTTACTCCGGCACCAGCAGATGATGGAAATCCTGGATTGTTAGCATTATGTCCAGAGGGTTTTGTCTCAAATGATGCACCATCCCATGTATATGTAGTCCCACCAAAAAAGACAAAAGCGGCATCATTCACACTTCCCCATTCATCACCAGCGTTGTTATTAGGAAATGGAGTTGCTGGAGAAGCATTTGACCAGGTCGTTCCATCATATAATTCCGCATCACCTGTAGAAATAGCCAATGCAGCAACAGGACTCGTTCCGACTCCTAAATCACGAGATAATCCCGTAGACATTGAAGGTCCAATTGATGTCACTCCAAGTAAACCCCCATGAGCGTTTGGTTTTGTAACAGCAGTTATTGTACCTGCAAACTCAAATCCGCTTGTAAAGCTACCGCTTATATCTGTGGCGAGCTGAGCAGAGGATGAAATGATGTTATCACCCACTGATATGGATGATGATATAAAATTAGCATTACCCTCAAAAAAGTCAGCATCTATTCTACCAAAACTACCTGAAGAGGTAGAGCTGCCTGATATATTTCCTGTAAAATTAAATCCCTTATTAAAACTACCGCTTATCTCTGAGGCTATTTTAGAAGATCCTGATATTGCGTTTGTTCCTAAAAATAATGAAGAACTTATGTTAGTAGCATTACCAGCCAATGATGTTGCTATTATCCTACCGAATGAGCCTGTTGACGATAAAACACCATCGTAATGTTCGGTGCATGTATTCGGTCTAGAAGTACCAGCAGCCAGACCTGCAGCTCCACTCCCAGCCCCTCTAACACTAACTACATCATGAATACCTCTGGTCATGGCAGCACCTACTGACCAAGTAGTTCCATTCCAAATTTCTGATGTAGCAGGTGCTGGACTTCCAGCATTTTCTTGACCACCAAAGGTCATACCATCCGATGGAGTTCCTGAACCGGCTAATCTTGTTCTTGGTAATATCATATCAGCAACCTCTGACCAGTTTGAACCATTCCAACATTCCGTGCTTAATTTCTCACTCGGTGAATTAGAGCCTTTACCGATTGCAATAGTTGATTCGGATGTTCCATTAGGGGTGGAAGCAATATCAACTCTTGCTGTAATTAATGGATCAAAATTTGACCAACTCGTTCCATTCCATTCGTGACTACAATTTGGATCGGATGTTGGATAAGGAGCAGATGTTGATCTTACATTTCCACCGAATGAAATTGTTGCATCTTGAGTTCCTGAACCAGCATGTCGAGATACAAGTTCCGGCATCGAAGCGACTTTAGTAAAACTAGATCCGTCATAAGTATAAGCACTACCGGTAGATCGTGGTGTTTGGTATTGATTATCACCACCAAAGAATATAGAAGCATTCTGTGCACCCGTTCCAACTTTGTATGAACTATCTGGACCAGCTGGACCAAGACTTACCGGAGGTGCTACTGGAAGTGGGAAACACGTTGCTACCGACCAATTTGATCCATTGTATTCTTCCGTATAAGATTTATTTCCATCACCATACCAACTCTCTGGAGAAGTTGCATATGCATAACCACCGACATAAATAGCAGCATTCTGTGTTCCAGTAAAACCACCCTGTCCTCTTCCTACAATCATAGCACCACTGGTACTCCATACACCACCGGTGGTTTTTCTTTCAGCTATTATAGTTCCATCATACTCAAAACCGCTGGTAAAAGCACCGCTTATCTCAGAAGCAATCTGAGCAGAACCCGTTAGAAATCCTGTGAATCTAGGTAATGTAGTTCTTACCGAAAGATCGCTACCATCGCCTGCGAAAGTAGTTCCATCAAATCTACCGAATGAAGCTGTTGTGTTTGCGCTTCCACTGATATTAGCACTACCTGTAACATTACCCGTTAGGTTTACGGATGCGTTTACAGTATCGACACTGAGTATGGTATCACCGTTAGAGTTTCTTATGGATAATAGCTCTGTATTATCCCCTTTTATTCTAACGGTATCATCCGCTTGAATCGCTTCAAAGTTACTACCTGTGGTATTTAAAACTATGGCATCTCTTACACCCATATTAATAGTCTCCGTTTTCTATAAATATCTAATTGTTGATAAATCATTACTTACAAGCCGTAGCAATAAATTTTACTGTATACTCTTCCGTAGCTCCTGTAATTGCTGAAGAATCCGTACCAGAAAAAGCAATAGCAGCCGCTTGTGTTCCGGCACCACCGAGATTTCTTCTACCAGTCCCCATAACATTTACAACTGACCAACTCGTTCCATTCCATTCTTCCGTGCAACTTAACGCTAATCCCCCTCCTGCAGGTGCATTTTGACCACCGAATACAACCGCTGCATTCTGAGTTCCATCTCCAGCAACAGATTGTCTCGAAACAATCATATCATTTCTTTCCGTCCAACTCGTCCCATCGTATGTTTCTGTCTGACCATTAGTATCAGATGCACTTAAATTTACTGATCCACCGAAGATTATACCAGCATTCTGAGTTCCACCGGCGGCACCAAAACCTTTGCTAGCATTAAGATCAGCTGCGGCTGTCCAACTCGTCCCATTCCATTCCTCTGTAGCATCTGTGATTGCAGCTGCCGGAGTAGAAGTATCACCACCAGCCGCTAGGGCAGCATTCTGAGTTCCGAGACCATAGTGTAATCTTCTTGTTTTATTCATAGCATTTAATTCTGACCAAGCGCTTCCATTGAATGCCTCAGTTTCATTTTTTTCAACAGTAGAAGGGGAAAAGGTAGCTCCACCAAAGAGGAGAGCAGAGTTTTGAAGTCCGGTAGCAGTAGCCATGGCTCTTGCCACATCTATATCATGAGATTCACTAAAAGACCAAGCCGAACCATCATATTGTTCTGTCGCATCTGTAACTCCAGACGGCGTATCTCCACCAATGGCGAGGGCAGCCTCAGTATTTCCTGTTCCAGCGACATAATGTCTAGCCGTTATCATAGCACCGCTTGTCCTCCATGCATTTACTCCATATGTGAACTTTAACTTATTATCTGTGGAGTTGAACCATATCTCACCAACAGGAGTTGGAATTTTTCCATCAGCTATAGCGTCACTACCTGAGATCCCCGCAGAAGCATTAGTGCCTGTCACCAAAGAACCTGTGACAGGATCGTTTATGAATGATGGTATCTGATACGAGCTGCTTACTCTTAATTTCTTATCCTTTTTTATGTATAGGTTATGAGACCGTAACATACCGAATGAACCTGTTGTTGGGTAACCTAAGTATTCCTCTGTCTCAGTTATATGGCTTGGAGTAATACTACCGAATACTAAACCACTATCTTGTGATGTTCTACCAACGCCTCTACCATGCGCAGCAGTATTTAAGTTTCCGTCTAAGGTATAAGAAATTCCATCAAAAAATTGTGTTGTTGTTCTAAAAGCAAATGGAGATCCACCAGTACCAGCGGTTACCGCAAGTGAATTCTGAGTTCCGTATTGACGCCCACTCTCACCAGTGGTTACAGCCTCACTTGTTTCTGACCAACTCGTACCATCCCAAAGTTCCGTACAATTCAAAGCTCTTTGTGGTAATGCTCTGAATCCATAGGATGCAATCCCAGCATTTACAGAACCAGCTCCTCCAACCATTCTAGGTGTAATCATAGGTACTGAGTTTGACCAAGAAGCACCATCATATTGTTCACTTTCGGCTCTTACACCATTGTAATCAGATAAAGTTCCTGCAGTTGAAAAGGCGGCATTTTGTATTCCAAATCCTATTTTGTTATATCCACCTTGTGATAAAGCACCACCAGCAGCATAACTCGTTCCATTATATTCCTCTGTGCAAGTGCAACTATTAAACCCACTATAGAATAGGGCAGCAGTCTGTGTTCCAACTCCTATGTGTCGGGATCTAGCTGTGATTAAATTATCTCCCTCTGTCCAATTATCTCCATTATACTCCTCCGATTGATTAACCGCGTTAGAGGAACCATGATTACCAGTCGCACCACCAGCGGATAAAGCAGCATTTTGAGTTCCTGCACCAGCCATATCTGTTTTAGCAACATTTAGATTACCGCCTGTACTCCACACACCGACAGCGGTTTTAATATTTCCCTCTATCGATGGGTTGGATTCTATGGCGGCTACTACCTCAGATTTTAGCTGAGCTGAACCGCTTATCACACCTGTTCCATAATATGTATTTGTCAATTGGCTGATATCACCTGGTTTTAGGGTATCAGCTATAAGTTTTCCAAATGATGCTGATGTTATTGTGGCGGCCTGATACTCCTCTGTACATTTAGTAACCGGCCCTCCACCGAAAGATAATCCAGCCTCATTACTTCCAGCACCGCTATGTTTCTGTACAGCGGTTATGAGGTTTCCACGAGAAGCGTATGATATTCCATCATACTCCACCGTTGTGTTTAATATTGTGCTTCCATCGACATTTCCACCGAATACTATGGTTGAGTTCTGAGTTCCAACCGATGCTAAACAAGCCCTAGCGGTTGGTAAAGCTGTTGTGGAAGTCCAAGAAGTTCCATTGTATTCCTCAGTGGCTGTTGAGTAACCAGGAGCTTTTCCACCTATTGCTAAAGCTGCGTTCTGACTTCCAGCACCACCGAGCAAACATCTAGCAGTTCCCATTTCGCTTCCTTCACTCCACGAGCCAGGAGTTCCACCATCAAATTCTTCTGATTTATTACTAAGAGCAGGCTCACCACCACCGAATGCTATAGCAGCAGCCGCAGTTCCTGCGCCAGCCAAAGCCTTTCTTTCTTGATTGAGAACAGTTCTATCAGCAAAGTTAGTTCCATTATATAGTTCTGTCTTATCGGATATACCACCAGCAGGCACTGTTTCTCCACCGAATATTAAACCTGCGGTTTGAGTTCCCACTCCATATAAACATTCTCTTGCGGTAATCATAGTGTTAGGATTAGCAGACCAGCTATCACCACCATACTCCTCTGTCTTATTATTACATATAGCTGCAGCTGCGTTCTGAGTTCCGAATCCTGCACCTAAGTTCATCACCTGTATCATAGCACCACCTAATGCCCAAGTAGAGGGAACAGGTGTGATATTACCATCAAAAGCAAATCCTTCATTAAAAGCACCGCTTATCTCAGAAGCGATTACGCTGGATGCTGAAACTGTCGTCTCAGGCCTACAGTTTGTTAATTTAGATGCGTCACCAATTACTCTATGAGCAACAAGAGTTGAGAATGATCCTGTTGAAATCGAAGAACCTGATATCGTACCCGTAAATTCAAATCCGTTTGTAAAGCTACCGCTTATATCTGTGGCGAGCTGAGCAGCACCTGATACTGTGTTAGCAGGAATTGAGTTTGTTAAAAGAGAAGCATCGCCTGAAATAGATGTTGCTTCTAATCTACCAAAAGAGCCTGTTGATGTTGAAGATCCGCTTATATCTCCTGTAAGTTGGAATCCTTTTGTAAAACTACCGCTTATATCTGTAGATATCTGTACCGATGATGAAACCACACCAGGTTTTACGGTGTTGGTTAACAAACTTCCATCAGCGCTAATAGTGTTAAAGCTTAGTTGTCCGAAGCTACCTGTCGTTGTTGAAGAACCGCTTATTGTACCTGAATGTGAGAATCCGCTTGTATGACTTCCTGAAATATCAGAAGCTATCTGAACAGAGCTAGAAACGACATTCGGAGGTATTGAATTTGTAAGAGCAGATCCATCGGATACTAACTTAGTAGCCGATAATTTCGCAAAACTACCTGTTGATGTTGAAGATCCGCTTATCGTACCTGTAAACTTAAAACCTTTATTAAAACTACCACTGATATCACTAGCTAACTGTGATGAGCCAGAAAAAGAGCTATCAGGTGTTACATTAGTTAATCTACTTCCATCTCCGAATAATACACCTCCAATCAATGCCCCAAAAGAGCCTGTTGAAGTTGAACTACCAGATATTGTGCCTGTATATTCAAATCCTTGATTAAAGCTACCGCTGATATCAGCACCTATTACACCAGAGCTCGATACAAACTTAGGAGCAGTTCTTTTGTTAAGCTGACTTCCATCGCCTGTGATGGTTGAGCCCGATATGATACCGAAGCTACCCGTTGAGGTTGAAGAGCCTGATATCGTACCCGTAAATTCAAAACCTTGATTAAAAGCACCGCTGACGAATAGTTGAGCTGAGCCTGATATTGTTCCTGGTTTATCTGTATTTGTTAGTTCTGCAGCGCTACCAACTAAAGTTGTAACATTAACCTCACCAAAGCTTGCTGTGGTTGATAGGCTACCGCTGAAGTCACCGCTTGCGGTAAAATCTCCTGAGATTGTGATTCCAGGATTGGATGTGTTTACGCTAAAAACAGAGGTTTGAGATGTGTTCTCAATGGATAAAATCTCTGAACTGTTAGCCTTAATTCTTACTGTATCGCTTCCTTGTTGTGTTTCCAACCTACTGGCGGTGGTATTTAAAACAACTGCATCTCTTATTGCCATTTAATTACTCTCCTCAACTGTAGTTTGAACCTATCTTCTTAGTTAATAAATATGATCCACTTATATATGCATCGTGAAAAACCTCAACAGTATCTACCGATGCATCACTAGGAGATGGAGACCTACCCCCCGCCATCATAGCATTTTGTGAATTTCCTGACATTCCTGCATGGTCTCTGGTAACCGAACTATCTGTGGTTCGTGACCAAACAACACCATCGTAACTCTGATGGTCTGTACCAGATTTGTTTGAGTGAGCTGAATTCTGAGTTCCGTAAGCTCCTCCCTTTCCATTATCATGACCTAAGAGAGAGCTATTTGCAGCAGTCCAAGAAGTACCATCGTAATGTTCGGTGTAGTATCTACCATGTTGATACTTACCACTGTGTGCCACAGCAGCATTTTGAGTTCCAAAACCCCAATGATTACATCTTGAATTATTTAAAGCTGACGATTCACTCCACGACAAACCATTGAATTCTTCGGAGACAGCGGTGCCTTGTCCAAAAATAATACTACTAAAAGAGCTACCAGCAGCAGCGATGTGGGAATATGAGTATGAACCATCTGGAGGTTTAGGACCTTCTGTCCACACCACACCATTGTACATATTGTTTACATCAGTTCCATGTCCTGCGCTGGTATAAAATCCATATGATCCGACATCATTTTCATCCTGCCCGGCTGTACCACCAGCACCAGGTCTTCCGGCGTACTTATAATGTGTGATGTTACCACCTAATCTCCACGAAATACCATCAAAATGTTGAGCCTCTGGACAACCACTAGCTGCTCCAGCTGTTTGTGTACCACCTACGACAAGTGTAGAATTAATGTTACCAACCATATTTCCAGATCTTGCAAGAATCATACTAACTCCCGTAGACCAAGCACCCACTTGAATTCCCTGAGCCTGTGTTGCAACAAATGATGATGTCTGATATGTTAGATTTAATTCACCATGCCTACCTATTGAAATCTGAGCACCAGCCTCATATTCAGGTGTGGTTGCTGCAAAAGAACCACATGATGCTAATTGTTTACTAGCAGAACCTGGTAGATAGTTTCTTGTGTCAAAGAAAGAGTTATCTGAATTTGGTATAACATTGATTCCAAAATTTTCTATTTGATTATCTGTTGTTAAGGTTTCTGCCACAAAATTATTCAAAGAACCTGTTGAAACAACACTAGCTGACAAAAATCCTGAGAATTCAAATCCCTGATTGAAGCTACTGGTGACAAACTCTCCCACCTCCGCTTGAAGAGAACTTGATAAGGTTCCTGATGATGTAGGATGATTTAAGAAATTTGTAGCATCCACATTTGGATAATCCAATGCGAAGATATGGGTAAAGCTTCCTGTGCTTGTGATACCGTTCCAATGCTCCGTATCTGTTCTCCTTGCTGGACTAAGAAATCCACCGACCGCTAGAGCCGCTGTCTGAACACCACCGCCCGTACATCCCATGTAAGCTCTTCCTGTAATCATATCATTCCTTTCTGTCCAAGCCGTTCCATCCCATTCTTCTGTATAACCGTGAAAAGTGGCACTTGGGCCTTGACGATTTCCAAATACAATAGCCGCGTTTTGTGTGCCAGAAAAAGCAGCTCCTAACCTTGCAGTATTTATAGCGGTTCCGGCCTCCCAATTTGATCCGTTCCAATTCTCAACGCATGAACAATTTGCTGGATAAGGAGTGCCACCCACACTCACAGCAGCATCATAAGTACCACCGAAAGCAGCATCCCTTCTACCAGCGGTTATCAAATCACCACCGGCATCTGACCAACTCGTACCATTATACAAATATGTTTCGCTATCATGTGTGCCTGGAGCAAGGTATCCACCAGCTTGAATAGCAGCGTTCTGTGTGCCCGTTCCAGCAGTATTTTTTCTAGCATTTGGTAAATCTCCACTCTCAGACCAAGCAGCTCCGTTGTAATGTTCCGTCTTACCTGTAAAAGCAGATGGGGTGTTAGCATCGGTAGAACCACCGAATACAAGAGCAGCATTAACCGTTCCAGCCGATCCAACCCCACTTCTACCCTCAATCAAAGCAGCTGATAAATTCCAAGATGATCCATCATACTTATAAGCCGTTACAGTAGCACCTTCCGTGCCTGTCGGAGTATACCCACCAACGCTTAAAAGTCCCGTCGGTGTTCCTATTCCAGCACCACTCGAAATATCCGCAGGTCTAACAGTACCAGCACTCCAGATACCCGTACTTATATTTTTTCCTTTTATCTTACCAGAGGTGATATTATCACTCAAACGAAATTCAAAATCCGATCCACATGTGGAACTGATTGACATCGTTAATTCACCGCCTGAACCACCAGCAGGAGCATAAGCAAAAGCAGAACCGCTCACACCCACAAATGATGCGGTAAGTATTTGATTTTTTGTTAAAACACCATTAAAGTTAAAACCCTCATCAAAAGCACCGCTTATTTCAGAAGCAAGCTGAGCAGAGCTTGATACTAAATTATCAGGTACAAGATTTTGTAAAGATGATGTTATAACAGGTACGGTAGCTGAGAGTGTGTATTTTTCTGCGTTTACATTTCCAAAACTAACTATTGATCCAGAGCTACCCGATACATTACCTTTAAAATTAAATCCAGATGTGAAGCTACCGCTGATTAAATCTCCTATTTGAACAGAGCTCGAAACAGAATTATCGGGTAAAATTGTCGATTGATTTGTAACTCCGCTCGTATCACTAACAGAATATTTATCAATATCTAAAAGACCAAATGAACCTGTTGTAGAATTGGAAATATTCCAAAATTCTGTAGCGGCTGTTGCATTAGGAGAGCCAATCTGACCACCAGCAACTATACCAGCACTTCCTAATCCACCTTGACTACCAACGAATGAACCACGAGCAGTTGATAAATCATTTGTTTCTGACCAACTAGTTCCGTTCCATTCTTCCGTAAGAGCTGAAAAAGCAGGATGGATATATCCACCACCCGCTATAAAATGATTCTGTGTTCCTATTCCAGCAATTCCCATTCTACCAGTATTCATATCAGCGATTTCTGTCCAACTCGTACCATTCCAAAGTTCAGTACAAGTTACAGAAGCAGGCGGACTTACAGAACCTCCAGCTGCTATAGCAGAGTTCTGAGTTCCTGCAGAAGCCATAAGTTGTCTCGCAGTATTTAAGGCGGTAGATTCCGTCCAATTATGACCATCAAAGTTTTCTGAGGTGCCTATTACCGGATAAGGAGCTGGAGCTGTGCCACCAAAAATAAATCCTGCATTCTGAGTTCCGGCAGATCCGCCAACTCTTCTATCATGTGTCATATTAGTACCAGCGTTAGAATAAGCAGCACCATTATATATTTTTGTGCCGTCAAAATCACCAAAACCACCAGCAAAAGCAGCTGCGTTCTGAGTTCCAAAACCCATCATAGCACAATTGCTTTCAGGTAATTCAGCAGAAATACTCCAAGTTGCTCCATCATATTTTTCAGTTTCGTCCTTTGGAGATTTATATCCACCAGCAGATAGATAAGCATTCTGAGTTCCAACACTAGCCGCACCAGCTTGAACAGTATTTCTATTGGGACCAGCACTCCAAGCACCATAATAATTAGAACCATCATATGAATAATTAAATGATTTTATCTTACCAGCGATAATCTCATCTTGTAATCTATAATCAAAATCCGATCCACAAGTTGAGCTGATTGACATTGTTAATTCACCGCCTGCACCACCATCGGGAACATAAGCAAATGCTGAACCGCTTACACCTACATAAGAAGCTGATAGTATTTGATTTGTGTCAAAAGCACCACTAAACTCAAATCCCTCATCAAAGCTACCGCTTATATCCGTAGCTAACTGAGCAGCACCTGATACAGCGTTCTCAGGTAAAAAGTTTGTTATGCCTGATACATCGGTTGTGGTTGAGAATCCACCAGCAACATCAACCCTTCCAAAGCTACCTGTGTTGCCCATAGCAACCACAGTTTCATCATCCCATATATAAGTGGTTGGATTTTTAGCTCCAGGGCTATTTAAATTTGGAAATCTGTGGTATCCACCGAAATAAAGTCCTTTGGTTGAACTTCCTTGATACTCACCGCTAGCTTGTTTGTAAGGTAGAATTCCCTTTACAGTCCAATTAGTTCCATTGTAAGCCTCAGTACATCTTGCGTAATTAACCCCACTATCGGTGACAGCATATGCATCTCCAACAGCCAAAGCATTAGCAGCCGATGAACCATCACCACCAAATTCAGATCTCTGTTGATTTAAAGCACCACCAGTAGACCAAGAGCTTCCATCATATTCCTCTGTGCAGGTATTTCCAGTGTTTTGGTTATGCTGACCACCGAATAATACGGCGCTATTCTGAGTTCCACCCATCGCACCCCTAGTATGTTTAGATGTACTGCTTCCACCTTCACTCCAAGCTTCTCCATCATATTCAAGAGCCTCAGTTGATGCAAGACTATAATTGCTAGTGCCTACATTCATTATCAAACCAGCATTTTGTGTTCCAGCAGACATACCATACACATATCCAATCGGTGCTGGAGAATCAGCTCCTTCTGACCAATTCGATCCACCAAAATGTTCAACCTGAGTTCCACCGCTTCCCCCATCTCCACCAGCAGCAACAGCTGCTTCGGTAGTTCCAAATCCAGCATGCGATCCTTTAGAAGCAATCAAATCACCCGTTTCGCTCCAACTCGTACCATTCCACTCCTCTGTGCATGTGACATACGCTGGACTTACCCTACCACCAAAGAATAGAGCAGAGTTAGAAGCATCGACAGTTCCACCACCCGAACCAGCACTAGCACCATAATCCCTAATTGTATTAAGACCATTAGCAGCTATTGACCAAACACCACCATTCACAAGGCCAGTATTTCCCTTAATTTCACCGCTGTATGTAAACCCGCTGGTAAAGCTACCGCTTATATCTGTAGCGAGCTGAGCAGAGCCTGATACTGTGTTTGTCGGAATATTAACCGTAACCTCAGTAGCATCTATTCCGCTACCAAATTTTGTGCCTATCTCTAACCTACCAAATGAACCTGTTGTTGATAAACCTGCATTCCATAGTTCTACAGTATTTTGAGCACCTGCTGGAGTAAATCCCCCTGCAAATATCGCAGCACTTCCTAATCCACCTCCTGAAATAGCTGATGCACCCTTTGCTGTAGGCAAATCACTTTGCTCTGACCAAGTCGTTCCATTCCATTCTTCTGTTTGAGCATAACATATATGGGCTTGACCACCTGCAGCGATGAAGTGATTTTGTGTGCCATAACCATTAAGACCTCTTCTTGCTAGAATACCATTGGCACCCGCAGACCAATTCGATCCATTCCAAAGTTGTGTAATGACTTGAGTAGCTGGAGAAGTGGCGTAATAACCAAAAGCAGCAATAGCAGAGTTTTGAGTTCCAGCTGATGCCATAACAGCATTAGGGAGATTCATATCACTCAGCGCTGTAAAAGTATTTCCATCAAAATTTTCTGTTTCAACACTTGGTGCATTATTAGTTGGTGATGGACCCATTCCACCAAATACGATTGATGCATTTTGTGTTCCAGCCGCACCAGTATTTCTTTTACCATTAATCCTATTAGCAGTTTCAGAAAATGAAGCACCATTGTAAATCTCAGACCCATCAGGATCAGCATGACCATTGAACAAAACAACGGCATTTTGCGTACCAGCAGCAGTGTTAGCACAATCTGCAGCAGTCAATGTAGCAGATGCAGCGAATGATGTACCATCAAATTTTTCAGTTGCATCTGTCCCACTTGGTGTATACCCACCTATCGACAAATAAGCATTCTGTGTACCAGCAGCTGCACCAAAACCAGCAGTAAGGAGTCTATTAGGACCAGCACTCCAAGATCCGTTTCCAAAACTCGTTCCTTTTATTTCTCCGGCAGTAATTTCATCTTCCAATCTATAATCAAAGTCTGAACCACATGTGGAGCTGATAGACATCGTTGTAGCTGAATGATTAGCATAAGCAAATGCTGAACCGCTCACACCCACAAATGATGCGGTAAATCTTTGGTTAGCACTTAATTTACCACCATAGGTAAATCCCTCATCAAAAGCACCGCTTATCTCACTGGCTATCTGAGCTGAGCTTGAGAATGTGCTGGGTGTGTAGGATATGTTTGTTAGGTGTCTACCATCACCGCCTAAAATTATTCCAGCAAAAAAATTACCAAAACTAGCTGTTGAGGTTGAAGAGCCTGATATCGCACCTGTAAATTCAAAACCTTGATTAAAAGCACCGCTTATCTCAGAAGCAATCTGAGCAGCACCGGAAACTGTTCCATCAGGCATCGTATTCGTAATCCCACTTATATCTATACCAGCCTCATACTGTTCTGCTGTTAAAAATCCAAAACTACCTGTTGTGGTTGAACTTCCTGATATAGCACCGCTGTGTGTGAATCCACTAGCAAAAGCACCGCTTACATCTGTAGCAACCTGTGCTGAACTAGAAACCGTTCCATCGGTAATAGGTGTATCTGTCATCTGTGATGCATCACCTTTAAATTTTAAAGCCTCAACCCTGCCAAAAGATGCAGAGGAAGCAAAACTTCCACTAAAGTTTCCGCTAGATGTCAAAGGAGTGCTGAATGTAAAATTTTGAGTAGAAGTCCCTATGCCTAACTGTTCTACATCACTACTATTTTGAATAGAAAGAATTTCTGCAGAATCCCCTTTAATCCTAATGGTATCAGAATTTATATTTGTAGTAAATCCTTTAGATGCGGAGTTGTAAAGTAGTATATCGTGTTTTGCCATATTAAAACAAAGTCCTTTGGTTTAGATACAATGGTTCATATATAAATATCATTTTTCTAAAAATTTTCATTTTATAATCCAAACCTTTCTTTTGAAGCATTATAATTTTGTAATATATGATTAGCAGTTAATTCTCTATCATAAACTAAAATTAATGCTATATCACCCTTAAACCAATCAGTGCCACCTGCTCTTGAACCAATATACCAATCATCGGTTACAGCATCCCAACCTGAAAGTGTATTTGTAAGTGAGCTTACTGTTTCTTCTACCGTATTTTGATACATTTTAACCCCACTAACATCTTCATTACCATTGTAACTAACTGTCTTATTCACCCATGTTGTGGTTGGTATTGTAGCGTCACCATGACATTTTATTTCATTACCACCGCTTCGTTTGATGTTTAACGCTGTCTTTTGTACAGAACTCCAACTACTACCACCCATAGCATAAATACCCCAACCATTATAATTACCACTACCCTTTCTATCACCACATAAACTTTGCCATTGTTTAGCATCATCAAAATAACACCAGCTTTGAACTGTCCAAGGCTCTGTTCCTGTAAAATGTAAAATATTTCCCATATCTACAAAATCATTTGAACCATCAAGAGATAAAGCATCATCTGTAATAACAGCACCATCCATTGTACCTGTAACTCCACCAGCAATATCAGAGAGTGATGTTCCGCTACCAGTATAGCTTTTTTTATAAGCAGCATCGACATAAAAAACCAAACCATCAGTTTGAATATTATTACCCGTTTCAGCAGTTATACCATATGACATTCCCATACTCATTATGTTAAGTCTCCTACGAGATGAAAAGTGTTAGCAGCTACTTTCTTCAATGTGGCACCACTACCTTGACCAGCTATATTCATGTTATCATTTTTAGAAATTAAGGATACACCAC
>Ga0209645_1000779_pt1 | contig 16291 bp, 13 predicted proteins | sample ETNvirenome_6_30_FD_184070 | JGI IMG/M metagenome (GOLD analysis project Ga0209645, IMG submission 184070) | Marine viral communities from the Pacific Ocean - ETNP_6_30 (SPAdes) (version 2) | ecosystem: Environmental > Aquatic > Marine > Oceanic | place: Pacific Ocean | collected 2013-06-19
TCCCATCAAATAAATCCAATGATGATAAAATTAACGCAATCTTAGACGATCCAAATCTTACGGATGAACAAAAAGCGCAAGCTATCCAAGGCTCCCTGACCGACATGATGAATGCACAGGCGTCTGGAGGGCTTGCAGACATTGGCTTAGATCAGGTTCAGCCAATGATGGATTACATATTCAACGATCTAACTTCCACAAGTAATCCAGAGAATATGTTATTTGATACAAGTGGTTTAGTCGGTGATGATAGAAAGTTAAATGATGAAAGAGAGGGTTTTAGTGAAGAGGATAAACAGTCTGGACTAAACCCTGATGATCCTAACTATCAAAATCCAGCGAGGGACAGGGATAATATTGGTCAGGCAGGGACTTCTGGCCTAGATGCTCCCGATTTTAATGACCCTTCAACATATACCGCCGATACATCCCTATCGGCCCTAGATAATATTAAGAACCAAGCACAGGCACAGACAGGAACCGTTAATGATAACGCTCTAGTGGATGCTGATCAGATTGATATCGAAGGTTCTTTTTCGGGGGTTAACCCAGACGGTAGTGTAAATTATGTTGGTAAGGCACTGAATGAAGCTGCCACCATAAAGCTTTCCAACATCATCGACACAACCACCGTGGAAGGTAAGCTTCTAGCAGACACGTTGGGTGAAGGTAATTATGTAGACGCCAAAGCCAGCCTGATGTTCCAGATGGAAAAACTGTCTGAGGCATTTGTAGACTCCAATGGCAACCCAACTATCCCCGCCTTTGCGGCAAAGCAAGCGCGGGCAGTATCTAAAATGTTGGGTATAAATGGTATGCGCGGCGGGGACACTGCTTCGGTGGCTGCTATGAGTAACGCACTTCTTGAAGCCAGCTTACCGATTGCTGAAGCTGAGTCTGAGCTATTCATGAGCCTTACTGAAAAAAACTTAGACAACCGCCAAGAGGCATTGATGCAGAAGGCGCTGGTCCTTTCAAAGTTTGAAACCGCCAACCTCAATGCAAACCAAGAAGCGGCAATCAACAATGCCAAAGCCTTTCTGGCTATGGACCTTAAAAACTTAGATAACGAACAGCAAACTGAAATTCTGAACATCAGCAACCGCGTGGACGCCCTCTTTGAAGACATGAAGGCAACAAACGCGCAGAGGTTATTTACCGCCGACGCCGAAAACGATTTTCGTAAGTTTTATGATAATCTCCAGTTTGAGGCTGATGTAGTTGTTAAAAAAGCCGCCGACACAATTGAGATGTTTAATGTCGGGGAAACCAATGATGGCAGTGAATTTTATCAAACTTTAGATGCGGGTTTTGAAAAGTTCTACAAAGAGATGCAGTTCAACGTCGATCTTGCCGTAGAGAAGTGGCGACAGTCTCTGGTACTAGCTGAAGCGGAGATGGACTTCGATGCTGCAAGGTTCGACATCGAAAGCTCACTAGGCTTCAGCAAAGAAGCTCTTACCCAGATATGGGACCGCGAGGACGCCTTCCTAGATTATTCGTGGAAAACCACTGAGAAGTACTTAGACAGACTTGTTGAAATGTACAAAGCAGACCGCGATTACGACATTCGAGAAGACAGGCTTGAGTTTGAGCAAGACTCAGCGTCGGGCCGATCTAAGTATGAACTCCTTAAAATTGGATACGACATAGTGTTCGGAGATGATGATAACATTTTTGATTGGTTCACATCATGAAACTTAAAGATGCAGTGAGAAAAAGTGTACGCAATTACTACGATGGGAAATTGCCAGAAAAGGCTATCGAAGCATCAGGTAAAACTTTCATATACACCCCCGATTTTTTTGATCAACTGATCGAAGATGATAAGGAAGTAGAAGATGATGAAGACGCCGAAGTTTGATGGTCCGATTGCTGGGGAACATTACACCAGCGATACGCGCAATTACCCATGGCACAGACCCCCGAAGTCTAGCAACTACGTTGATATTGTAGAAAACATGGTGCAGTCCATGACTAAGCCTGAAAGCAAATCTGCAATATTAACTTTGTTAGAAGGCGGCGACACTATCATCGATGTCGTCACAGGATTCTCCCGCATGAACGTGGGTAAAGGTAACGTATCAATTGACCATGCTGTACTGACCGCTGGCCCCATGGCAAAGCTAGTAGAGACACTTGCTATTAAAGCGGGGATAGACTTTGAGCGGGGATGGGACCAAGAGCCAAAGTTGGTCACTATGGATAAATTAAGAGGTATGCGCGGCGGTCAGGAAGAGGCAGCAGCAGAAGAACCTCTAATCTTATCGTCCGAGGAAATGCCAGAAGATGCCCCTAAAGAAGAGGGGCTGATGTCTATGCAAGGCGCTGCCAATGAGGACGCCCAACAAGAGATGCTGGGCAATATATAAAGGAATACTTCTAATGGGTTTGTTATCACTGAGCAAAGGCGAATTGGCTGGCTTTGGCGAGGGTCTGCGTGAGGATAGGCTCCGTAGAGAAGACCGACAGGAAAAGGCGCGTCTTTTAGCAGAACAGAGAGCCTATGATAAAGAGGTCCGTGAACAGGCACAACTAGACCGAATAGAAGAACTCAAAATACGCTTTGGTCTTGAGGAACAAGAGGCTGCACGATTACAAACCAAGCTTATAGAAAAGGGCGTTAATGCAGTTTATTCCGCGCTGGGAAGCAAACTCCCCGCAAGCGCCCGTGCAAATGTTTATAAATTACTAGACGGTGGGGCGTACACAGCCGATTCATTTGTAGAAGCGTTCAGCAGCGGAAAGATAAAGTGGAATGAGTCCACTAAGAATGCCCGTTACTCGCTTGGGTCTATGGAAGAGATGTCTGCATATTGGACACAGCTAGAGCAAGAGTATGATTTACCTTCTGGCTACCTTGCAACCACTGCTTCGATTGAAAGTAGTCTTGGTAAAAAGATGAATAATCCCCGCTCTTCCGCAAAAGGGATTTTTCAGTTTATAGACTCAACGGCTGAAGAATATGGAGTGGATGTGTATGATTGGAAATCATCCTCTCTAGGCGCTGCAAAGCTTGCCGCTGCAAATAAACAATCATTAGAAAACAAATTAAACAGAAGTATTACTGGTGAGGAGTTATATCTAGCACATCAACAGGGCGCTGGTGGGGCAGGTAAATTACTTGAGAGACCAACAGCCATGGCGGTGGACGTTGTAGGGGCAACCGCCGTCAATCTTAACGTAGGCTCAAACCAGAATGGCACAACTTTAACCGCACAAGACTTCTCTGATTTATATAGAGATAAATATAAGTCCAACCGAAAGTCAGTTGAGCCATACATTAACACCCCACTCATGGCTGGCCCTGTAGCTATTGCGGAGCGTGGCATAGATGTTGAAGAGCCTACAGGAAAATATGGATTTGAGGTAGTTACCGCGACTGACGATGACCCCGATCTTATACAGCTATTTAAAGGTTTAACTGAAGACAACTATGAAGGAGCCGCTGTTGGAGCAGAGCAGAGCGGAAATCCTGAGTTAGCGGCGAAGATACGGGCGCACGGGGGTATAAATCTTAAAAAATTCAATTGGGCAAATGTTAGAAAAGAAAACTACAAAGCGCTTGCAATGGCACAACGTAAAAGAGGCGGTGCAGAAAATATAGCACTTGCGGATCAAATAGAACAATTTGGAGCCTCTGCCTTTGGAGAACAAGAGTCGTTCAATAAATCGACGTACCAAGAACAATACTTTAAAGCTCTCAAAATTGTAGGCAACCCAGCGCCTCAAACGGTGGAAGAACTAGAGTGGGCAAGTAATTGGTTTGCAAATGTGAAACCTTTTGCTGAACAGGCGCTTGGAATTGATACGAAAGACGAGACTGCGTTAGAAGCAGAAATTGCCCTTTTACAAGAAAATCTTGGTATGTCGAAAGAAGACGCTACTAAGTTTGCCACAGGCGCTCTTAAACTCCGTACAGACGAAGTAACTAGAGAGACCGTGCTAATAGACCTGACACAACCGGGTGGTGCGCCAAAGGTTGTAGTGGAAGGTGTCGATGCAGAAAATGACAGTTTGTTTGACGCAACAGAAGGTGTGGATAGCCTTACGGACGAGGAGCGTGCAGAGCTACGTGAATTGCAAAGCTACACCACCGAGCAAATACAAGAAAAATTTAAAAATGTTCAAACAAACCTAGGTACAAAATTGGCGAAGGTTGACCTCGCCGCTGTGTCTGGTTTGCGGGGACAGATAAATGCGCTGGCAAACGGGGTTACTGACTACCTGAACATAACAAGCTTAAACGAAGAAGCGCGTGTCTCAACGCAAGTGCTTAAAGATTTAGCGATTATTACTGAAGTAAGTTTGCAAGCCGCCTTCCCTAGTGTTCGCGACAGTGTTTATCTTAAAAAGCGTTTCAGCACACTTCCACCAGTAGGGGGAACAGGAAGAGGTTTAAGAGCTAATAAAAGCGCTATAGACTCAATGGTTCTGCTTTTAGAAGACTCTGTGCGTAGACTAAAGGACGTTGAAAATCGACGAGTAAATCCCGCCGCTAAAAGTAAAGCAAATGTGGGTCTGGGGCAGGTAGAAGTCCTTTTGAGTTACTATCAAGCACTTCAACAGGCAGTATCAGGGGGTGGTGGGGAAACCGCTACCGCCACTGATGTGATGAAAAACCCCGATGAAGTAGTCACAACCACAAGTCCTGATGATGAACGTTATCAAGTGACTGAAAGTGGTATGCGGTATAGGGTGGTAGAATAATGGCTACGATAGAAGTACTAGGACCAGACGGTCAGAAAGTTCAATTCGACATTGAAGGTACTGTACCTACCGCGCAAGAAGAGCAAGAGATACAGTTTGTTCTTGATAATCTACAGCCGCGTATTGGAGAGTATAACCCCGAAGGTGTCCAGAGTGCCAGAGAAAGAGGCGTATCAGAGTCATCACTACTAGATCAGATGGAGCAAAACCTACCCCCGAATGTGATGGTTAATGACCAAGCGTTGAACATTAAGGAGTCTAGAGAAAAACTAGGCGACGATGAAACAATGCAGATATTAACTACGGGAACAGGTTATACTAAACCTGATAGCCAATTAGAAGCAGCAGGGATGGGTGTTAATTACGGTCTGACAAACGTGTTAGGTTTGCCTGTTGATTTAGTTAACACAGGGGTGCAGAAGGCAGAGCAAGGCGCTCGAAAAGCTATTAACTACTTAACGGGCGCTGGGTTAAGCACAGACGAAGAAGATTTACTATTTTCCTCAACCAATCCTGTCGGTGGGGCTAAGATGCAGCGTCAGGGGCTTGAAGCACTTGGCCTTGAGCAAATAGATAATATAGAAGAGTTGCCCCCCGAATATCGAATAGCCGCGCAAGCAGGTCGTGTGATTGGTGAGGGTGGTGTACCTATCTTTGCACCATTTGCATTAGCACGGGCAGGTATTGGTGTTACCCATCCATTTATTCAAGCAGCTATTAACTCTCCAAAGACAGTACTAGCACAAGAAGCCGCCGCGCTGGGGGGAGCCGCACAAGGTGCCGCCTTCATGCAGATAATAGCTCCCGATAACATGTATGCACAGATGGCGGGGGAATTTATCGGGTCACTTGCATCACCAACAAAGATCGCAGGAACGCTGGCCTCTCCTGTTACCAAAGGTGCCAAACGCGCATTAAAGACCGCCTTCATGGGGGAAAAGGGAGCGCAAAGCGAGGCCATCAATCAGATTGCCCGTATCCTTGTTAAACAAGGGTATGATCCCAAAGAGGTTGCTGCCCAAATTGATACTTTATTAAATTCAAACATCAGCAAGTCGGACCTTACTGGTGGGCAGCTTACAGGAAATGAAGCGTTAATTGGGCTAGAAAATAAGATTGCTTCCACCAATTCAGAATTTAATAAAACAGCAAAAGACCTTTTACAAAATGCCCTTGGTAATATCCGTATGATGGCTGACCAAGCGGGTGGAGACCTATCAGGTGGTATCCGCAAAGCCTACTTTGATACTCTGCTAGACGCGCAGGTAGACAACGCCCGTAATGCAGTCACTCAAGCGGCAAGCCAGTTCGATGCAGCCGATATGCGAGGGGCATCCAAGGCAGCTTATGAGGCAGTATATAACGCGGAGAAGCAGGTACGCGAAGTAGAGGATGTCTTATGGAACGCCGTACCTAAAAATATATCAGCAACAGCACAAAACACCTTGCAAGCATTTGCTGGATTGAGGCAGCGTGTCCTAGAAGGAGAAACTTTATTTAGAGACCCAGAACTCGAAAGAGTTGTAAATATTTTTGTTAATAAAATTATTAACGACAGTTCTCCAATGCAGGGTACTACAACCTCTGGGGAACTTGTACGATTTAGAAGTCGTCTACTTACACTCGCAAGGGCCAAAAGAAGCGGGGCCAACCCTGACATGGAAGCCTATAGCCAGCTAATGAAAATGGCAGACGGGGCTTTGGAAGACCTTAACTTGCTTCAAGGCACAGGCGTAGATGTTGCTAGAGATTTCAGTGTTGCCCTTAATGACCGCTTTAGTCGCACATTTGCGGGAGAGGCGCTTCAAACACAAGGCTCTGGGGCGCTAAGTATAAATCCAGAACAAACGCTTGAAAGGGCTTTTGGAAGTGGTAAAACTTCTGGCGACTTAAACATGCAGCAATTGCAACAGGCGACTGAGTTTGCCGATCAGGCAGCGGCATCTGCAAGTCAGGCACAACGTGCAGCAGACGTAACCACACCACCAACAAACGCTATTGAAGATCAAACTCTCATTGATGTCCCTTCCAGTGCCGTAAGCACAGACCGTGTTGTACCTACCGCCGAAACAATGGGCGCTGCACAGGAAGAGTTCTTACAGGGGTATGTGGCTGCTACCCGTGACCCTACGACGGGGGAGTTCTCTCAGCAAAAGCTAAACCGCTTCTTGGCAGACAACGTGCAGCTACTAGAGCGTTTCCCAGAACTACGGGGGAAAATACAAAACCTATCAGATAATCTTAGAGTAGCAGACGATACTGAGGCAGCGCTGGGTGCGGCGGCACGGGCAGAGGATACGTCTGACGTAATTGTGAAAGCCCTGAAAGGGCAAAACCCCACAGCGGAGTATAGTAATCTTGCCCGTGTAGCCACAGAGAGTGGCCCAGAGGCGGTAGAAGGACTTAAACGTGCTACCTTCGATGGCCTAATTCGAAACTCTAAAAGTGTTGATGGGAACACTATCGACATTAATAAGTTAGGTGCAGAGTTCTTTGGTACAGCTACCCCTAATGGTAAAACTCGCGTGGATTTGATGCTTGAAGCGGGTGTCATATCTCCGCAAGAGGCTGATGAAATAGGTGCATTAATAAGTGAGGGGCTGCGCCTTGATGCCGTGGGTAAAAACACCGCGCAGCTTAATGAGGTGGTCGATAAAAACGCAGACATACTAAATAACGTAGCCCGTATTGCGGGTGCAAACCTATCAAATAGACTTCCTATTAGTGGCGTTGGCCCCAATCTTCAAAGCGCACAGATATTATCTGCACAAGCTAAGAAACTTGTGGAAGCAATTCCCGCTGGTAAAGTCACAAATGCAATCATTACACTTCTGCAAGACCCACAGAGACTATCAGAGGGTTTACGCATGGCACAAAGTAATCCGCAAGGTCTGCGTGAGTTCATAGCCGAAACAAGAGACGCCACAGTGCAGGGGCTGGTAAGAACGCCAACTATTGGGGCGCTAACTGCCCTAGAGGGAGAACAACCAGAGTTGCCTACGTCTGAAACTGACAGGATGCTAGAAGAAGAGGCTACAAATTAAAAACCCCCCGCTCCGAAGAACAGGGGGTCAAACAGAAAAGGATATCTCTAAAAGATAATATCCTAATGCACATATCACTACCAGATACGACGCCTTTGGACAAGTCCCCAAGGGCGTTTTTTTATGCAATATCTACCATTTCACAGGTTTCTCCAGAGCAAGCTAGTGTCTGTGAACCTTTGGTAAAATCCTGACCTTCATAATCAGCCAACTTAGCCCAATCGATAGATGTAGGCATAAGGCCCAAAAGCATCTTATAGTCACTCTTTCCTATCTCTTCATAAGGGGCTTGTTGATAGGTGTGTTCATCATAAGGAAGGAATGATACCCCCGACATCTTGTCGAATTTTTCATACACGTAGGCTCCTACCTCGAACCATTCATCAGCTTTTACATTCACCGTGACTGAAGGCTTATGTTCGCAGTAATGATCTTGATAAGTCTCCCACATTTTTAGCTGATCCAGCGCGGATACATCCTTTGTACAGATAGCCCCTTCTGGTGCTTTTACGGGGAAGCTAAATACCGTTGTGGTATCCCCGCTGTAGACGCAGGGTTCGTTCGGTATGCCTTGATCCTTCATAAATTGAGTTAAAGGGTCAAAATTATTTCCCCGCACTCTACGGATATAATATGGGGCATGGCGGGGGTGAATCCCAGAGGCGCTATCCACTAACTGAGATACTGTCCCTGATGGCTTCACGCATGTTGTGGCTGTACTTTGTGGTATTCCCAACTTTTCAGCATATTCCTTATTTGTGTCCACCGCGCATTGCTTTAGCTCCTCAAGTAATGCAGATAGGTCATTTGCATTACCATTGGTTAAAGGGTTGTCCATAATGCCTGTAAGACTTACCCCAAGCAGCCGCTCTTCCTCAGTGTTGTCTTTCCATATTTTCCGCAAATATTTAAAGTTGGTAAAACGACTCTGACATGTGCCTAGGATTGTGGCGAGGCGTACTTTGTTGAGCAGTGCTTCTTTGGTATCCGTAGCCCTAACCACAACTTCCGATAGGTTACAAAACTGATACGGCCTAAGTATAATTTCACTACATGGGTTGCAGCCAAAGTCATGCCCTGCATTACGTCTTCCATTCTTTGCGGCTTGTCGCTGTGCGGCCTGTCTATTGAAGATGCCCCGCTCTCCTGTGCCACTCTCAGCTAGAGCAGTCCACTCGCGTAGAAACGACAGGGCGTCTGGTTTCTCTGTATAAGATACGCTGTTATTCGCCAGATACCTGTTGTCGGGGAACTGTCCTGTCTTAGCATAGCGCATACGGTTGTCTGAGAGATTTGATAGGCTGATCATTGCAGAGCGGCGTACACCCCCTGAGACAACGATCTGTGCCACAGTAGTCATAATATCATGGCACTCAAGAGAGTTTAGCTTACGCCCCTTTGCGCCTTTAAAGATGTCTACTGTCCTGTTGAATAGATCAACAAGGGGTGCGGGACCAGATGCCCGTCCACCGAATGTCTTCAATACTGATCCAGCAGGTCTGACCTTAGACACATCCCATTTGGGGATTTCCCCCGCGTAGAGAAGAGCCACCAGCATACGAAACGCCTTGGCCCAGCCCTCTTTTGAATCCTTCACAAGAATAATTGTATCACTATCAAATAATTCATCAGGAACTTCGGGAAGTTTTTCAATATACTGGCGCTCCACAGAGAAGCCCACACCACAACCATTCATCGAAATGTGCATTGCTTCATCAAAAGCTTTGGGATCGTCCACAACTAGATATGAACAGTTATAACCACAGATATTGTCACGCTCTAAGGCGGGACCAGCGGTCATCATCATCCGCATCGATGGCATAACATCAAGGCTCAGAATTGCCTGTTCAATTTCAGCGGCATCACTTTCTGTGCATGGCCTGATAACATTGTCCACATAACGGGCAACTGTTTCACTCCACGTCTCACGGCGCTTTTCGCTTTCTAAGTATCTCGCGTATCGACTGACCGCGATAAAGTTTTGATAGTCTGTAGGTAGATAGTTATTTGCCATTTTCTGCTCCCTCAATTGATGTAATTAATTTATCCAAGTACCAACGCGCCTTTTTTAAATCCTCTAACGGGTTATATTTGGTGGGCCAGCGCCACATATACTTGATGATTGTGAGCCACAGATGCGCTTGAAAAAGACTAACACTATACGCCTTGGGCGTTTTATGTATGGCGTCAGCTATTGCTTTCATTGCATCTATGCACTCGATGTTTGAAGTGGTGTAGTGAGGTGGTTCATTCACTAGATCAGCTTCTACGCCCAATGGGACTTCTTTCCATTTTGCCATTAGTTTAACTTTTTCTTGTTGAAAGGGACGATCTTTCTGTCCATTAGGGCTTCCTTCAATTTTTCATCAGCTTCGAACACGACTTGCAACCTGTCCTCGTCATCTTCTTCATCACTTTCGAATAGATCAGGATGCGCGGCACGAAACTCTATTTCACCCAATAAATGAACAAGCTCTGGGTGGTGTGTGAATAAAGAGTAAAGCCCATATAGAATTACAGAATAGTTATATACGTCTAGTGGAGAAGCGTCAGGGCGGGGATTACATTGCATGAGACAGTCGCAGTCCTCACCGTTTACATCAATAAGGTTAAAACTTATTGAGTTTATTTGTTTATTTACCATTTGTCGGCCTCATATTTCTAATAAAGTAATCAGCATCAAGGATCACCAGAGGGTCTTTTCGATCTGCTTTCACCACCACCAGAGGCTCCGCGCCAGAGGGGCAATTGTCTTTGGCTTGGTCCATGTATGAGTAGACCGCGATAGATTTTCTTGACTTACACTCAATGCTGAAAGGGATTAGCTTTCGGGCAGCGGGGGATAGTTGAACGTCTTCACCACCAGCGCCCATGGACGTACTTTTAATGTCGTCTTCTTCAAGCTTATGAAACTTTTCTAGGAGTTTGTTTCGCACCCATTGTTGCAGCTTTCGGCCCTTGGCCTTTGCGCTTTGTGTCTTCATCCAAATCCTTGCCCAAGTACCTAGTGTACCAGCGATATGTTACGTTTTTAGCAGTAGACTTTGCTTTCGGGAGCCGCTGTGCATGAGGCCAGCAAACTTCTCTAAAATCACAGAAGCTACACTCAGTACCAAGATACTTACTGTCAGTGGACTTCTTGTTGAATTTCTCATCTAAAGGTTCAAAACACTTCATGAATGACCAGTTGCCATCCAATGCTTTTATCTTTGTCTGCAACTCATGTATGACCCGATCTTTTTCTTCTTTGTCTTCGGGAGCCTCAACAACCTTTAATTCGCCAGTTTCTTTATTAACGACTATCCATCCACCGACATCTATCCCTTGCCCCATTGCATAGATGTGGAGTTGAGAAATGTAGCCAAACGTGTCGTTGTCCTTCAGAGCATCATAGCCTTTTGACCACTTATCTCTCCACTGGAAGCTGGACGTAGTTTTAGTATCGTACACTTTTTTACCTGTGGGGGTTTTAATTGTGTGGTCGTCTGTCCCTACAATCTTAGCCCCGCCCAAAACCAACTCGGTTTCGGTGCCTTCCGCGACGATATCTACACCCGCCATCTTTGCCATCAGGGATACAACTCCTTCGGTCATATCCCCGATCAACATCTTCATGATGAAATTGTATTCCTTTTCGCTTTTAGGACTTTTCTTCTTCTGGTTTTGAAGAATACAAAGAGGTCTGCCCATAGCAGATGCTCGGTGATAGTATTCATTATCACGGGGCTTTAGCTGCTTTCGAATGGAGTCCTCACAATGCGTAAGGAACTCCTGTATCCACTCTTCCTTGATTTTAGACTGATCCAACTTATCGTTGGACCAATCCTTCATCAATTTGTGGATTTGTTTTTCAATGAGCGGTGCCGCCATCATAATCTTCCTGTGCAGACGTACTCATGGCATCCAACGCAGCTTGATCAACCTGTCTAGCGCGTATTGCATCCGTGTAAGACTTTTCAATCCGTGCGTTTGAAGTATCAATTATGTCTTTGATTACCTTTAAGGTTTCAAAAACTTCCTCAGTCATTTCTAAACGTTTGAGGATTGGTTTGAAGGTGAAGTTAGCATACTGATTTCCAGCTTGTCCCGTGCCAAAGTTTGGTACTAGCTCAACTTCATAATCAAAGATATTTGCATTACGTGGGATTTTTCTTATCACCTGATCTTCAAAATCTCTGTAGTGATTTTTTGCGTGCCAAATAATCGCGGGATGATTTTCCACCGTAACTTCTTCACCATTTGCCTTTTTACCTGTGTAAGTGGCAACACAGCGAATTATTCTAGTACACACAATGTCTTTATATTTTCCCCTTTCCTCTTTAGACCAGCCTTCCATTTCTTTGGACGTGGGCTTACCACAACGAAGAGTGCCTTTTTCATCTCGCGGTTCTTGATCCCAACTAGATATTTGCACTGTTTTATTAATACATTGCTCACCCGACGGTCTATCGAAGTCCATGTGTGTGTATTGGAAAACATTACTTAACGGGCGAATAATCATGCTTTCGCCATACACATAATCTTCGGGGTCTTCTGTCTTCAAAAAGAAGCACCCAAAAAATGGATTTTTTTCCGCGTCCCTTCCTGTCCCGATCATAGCTTCCTGATTCATGCGAATAGAGGGCATGTTAACTTGCGGAATATTGTCATTAGCCCCTGTCCCCGCCCCTAGGGAAGCAACAAGTGTCTTCATGCTAGACTGATCGATAGTTGATACCTGATTCATTTAGTTTCCTTCTTGGTTGATGCCGTTCCTCATTTGCAGTCTGCCCATGAGTTGCCAACGGCGGTTTCCGACTCCATGGGGACAACCATCTCGTAGCCCCATAGATCACGAATTTCGTCTGACACGCCGACCATAGCTTCGGTCAATAGCTCTTCGACCTGACTAATCTCGTCAGGGTGAGTATCGACTACAATCGAATCGTGTACGGTTAAGATGATCTTGCTGAGTAAACCATGTTCTCTAAATGTTCTCAAGGCACGAATGCAAGCTAGTGGCACAATATCGCCCGTTGCAAAGCCCTGTATTGGGTAATTACATATCTGTGTGGAGAAGTTCACATCACCATTTTGTTTCCGTTCCACGTCGGGCCAGAAGTACTGTCTGCCAGAGGGCGTCTGTATGATACCGTTCTTTAGAACGCCGCGCTTACATTTGTCCTGATATGCGCCAATACCCTTATATATTTCGAAGAACGACTCATAGTACGCCTTAATATAAGGTTCATATAAATAACCACTGGAGCCATAAAGTGGAGCAAAGGTGTGGGCCTTGCTTTGCTGACGCTCTTCTTTTGTTACCTGTTCCGCTGGCTTTTTAAATATAATTGAGCCTGTTTGGCGGTGGACATCTTTGCCATCAGCAATGTCTTTTAAGCCTTGCTCGTCCCGCGCCAGTTCCACACTGACACGAAATTCAAGAGAGCTGAAATCGCATTCTGTAACTTTCCCGCCTTTAAATCTGGAGACAACCGCCTTGCGGATAGGAAAACCTCGGACGGGGATATTCTGCCAGTTTGGGTTGCTCGAACTTAATCTGCCCGTCGCTGTGATACACTGGTTAAAGTTTGGGTGAGCATACCCATTTTTCATCCATTGCTTCAGCCCTTTAATAAATGAATCAAGATAGACTGAGATTGCACTTAGGCGGGTCAGCTTTTCCAGAAACTCTACCGCTAATTCATTATTCTTACGCCTTGCTTGTCCTATTAGTTTGTCTATTGTTTTCTTGTCTGCCTTGAAACCGTTGGCGCTCGCAAAGGAAGCATTCATAGGATTAAGACCTAGGCCAGCAAGTTTTCCTGTGGGTAAGAATAAAGCACCCTGACCATTACAGTCAGGGCATTTTGTAGGCTTTTTAAACGGCTCACCGTTCTTTTTTGTCTTATATATTATACCACGTTTTTGGCACTTTTGGCAAGCCACTGCGCGTGTTTTTTCCACATATTTTGTGGTTTGATCTAATGTTTTCGCAAAATGTTGTGCATCCTTAAATCTTGGCGGGAACAGCGGTTTACCGTTGGAGTCTTTCCCTATTCTCCATGTCCTTGCATGTTTCTCACGGTCTATCATTTCCCGCCCGTAGATGACGGCGGTCAGGTCTACGCCCGATTTAAGATTATAGGACTTGTCGCCCATCACCTGACGGACAATATCATCTAACCGCTTTTTAATTTCCTGTTCTTCGGCGCGGTAATCGTCTTCTATCTGCTGTAAGACCTCTTCATCGATCTTGATCCCATTCTTTTCAACTTCCACCAAAAACAGAAGATTTTCATTCATCAGTTCAACGATGTTCATTAGGCTAGAGTTCTGTGGCTCTTCGAACTCTTTCATTTGATGTATATACACATCCATACACGCCAAAACGTCGGCCTCTGCATATGGAATGACGACATCATTGAGCGGCATAGCTTCAAAGCCAACACCGCTTTTAAATAAATCATCAACTAAGTCAGACTTCTTTTGCGTAATCATGCTGTTTATTTCTCCCCTCAGAAATTAATTTCAAAGACAGTTCAGTGCGTTGTCCCTTCGCTAAAATGTATTCATTGATCATTGTGCATCTGATTTTCGGGGGGATGGTAAAGCCACAGGCGTGTAACCAACCCACATCAAACTTTGCGTTATGAGCGATCAGAACGTCAGCTTCTTGTAGAGCCTTCTCAAGCGGCTCCTTACTATCAGGCACGGGCTTTTCATTATGGTGAAAGACAAGATGTGTTACTTCTCTTGTCCTTAGCCAAGCGAAATGTGCCGACACAAGCTTATTAGATGGGTTGAAAGGCGTATTGTCTTTCTTGCCACCAATGTCAGTTACAGTCGTTTCTAAATCGACAACTAGCGCCCTCATATCTTACGTCCCAGCAATAGGGAGTTAAGTTTATTTTGAGTAGCAAGCACCGCTTTTATATTATTACGATACTCTTTTAATAATTTAGTGAGGTCTTTACGCTGTTCACGACTATACTGTTCCATATTATAACGCATCAATTTAATAATCGTGTCAGTGGATTCCTCTAAGTACTCTTCCAAAAAGTCCTTCATTATCATCATATTCTCCCGTAGAATTTTGTTGCATTTGGGGGTTTTTGATAGGTGAAAAGATGCCACGCGCAGTCTTCTTTACCTGTCATTTTGGTTCCTTCGATCCATTTCACGCGGCCCACGCTAACGATGCGTCTGAGCAGCGGTTGGTAAGGAATTGATTGTTTGGTGTGGACCCACCCAGCATCGAACAAAAGCCAAGTGGGCATATTCAATTCACACACAAAGTGGGAGATAAAGGCGTGAAGCACTTGGCGGGTCCACGGGGGATTAGTGATGATCACATCAGCCCCCTTCATGTCCACAGATGTTAGGGAGAGTGCATCTTTTTGGACAATCCATTCTTCTTGAGGTTCAATATCGTATGCAGCGGCACATTCAAAACCGACATCTGAAAGCAGGTTAATTAACTGACCATCCCCCGCACAGGGTTCAGCGTAGGTCTGCACCTCTTCTAAATGCGGGATCAAAGGCGTAACCGCCGCAAAAGGCGTTTTATAATAGTCGCGGGGAATACGATCAAAATTAGAATACTTACCCATTATATTATTCCACATACCTCGAAATGTCATGCTGCAACTCACAAGGAATTATGCCGTGCCAGCCGCTTACTTTATTCTTTGAGATGGTCAGGAAGCGGGTGTAGTCAGGGTCTTGGCCCTCTTGCACAGGTTGTAAGCCGATACCTATACAGACATCACATTCCGCTGCTTTACCTGTGCGGCTATTTTCTAAATCACTAAAATCAACGCGGGTACGTCCTTCGGCGGTTAGCCCTGCCTGACAGACTGCAATCACACCACAGTAATGCCTTTTGGCTACCTCACGCAGTTGGCGATATAACTCTCTGATTTTTTCATGAGTTGATGGAAAACTGCCAGAAATATTAATTTTATCGGCTTGGTCTAGAATAACAATATTTGGGTTGATTTTGCGTATATACCCTTCGATCTTTTCAAGATCCCAATCTTGGGTATCTTTCATGATCAGGTTGTCACGAATTTTCGCATACTCAGAACGGGCAAACTCTTTATTTTGCGGAATGGCCTCTTTTGTCAGACCTGTGCATGATTGATATGCCCGTAGTTTAACCTTTGTAGTGGCCTCTTCATTGCCGATCCAAAGCACCTTTGCACCTTGCCAGCAAAAACCCAGAGGGGCGGCACAGACAGATGCCAGAAATGCAGTCTTACCTGTTTCTGGACGGGCAGCGACAATATAGAAGTCTGTTGGCCCAATCCCGTAAAGGCGGCGATTTAAAGTAGTGATATTAAAAGACCAACGATTATCGTTACTGACCTCTGCGAGAAGAAGGTCCAAATCATCAGTTGTCGGATCACCGTAATCATCAACCACGAAGTTTTCGTCGGTGCGTGACACAAGGTCTTTAAGTAGACGCATTCCATCAGTCTGCCCCTCAGAGATTTTGATCCCCAATTCTGCAATTTCGCGGCCCACTTCTTGCTGCCACAGTTGTTGAATGACAT
>Ga0209645_1000780_pt1 | contig 16288 bp, 35 predicted proteins | sample ETNvirenome_6_30_FD_184070 | JGI IMG/M metagenome (GOLD analysis project Ga0209645, IMG submission 184070) | Marine viral communities from the Pacific Ocean - ETNP_6_30 (SPAdes) (version 2) | ecosystem: Environmental > Aquatic > Marine > Oceanic | place: Pacific Ocean | collected 2013-06-19
CGGTCACACCAGTCTCTTTGACTATCTCTTCTATAAGTGATTTTTCTATTTTAGCTAGTTGTTCTTTCGTCTTGTGTGCTTTTTCAATATCAACACGAACACCTTTTGTTTTCATTTCAAATAAAACAGGAAGTAAATCAGTTTCTAATTGAAAGATACTTGAACATTCTTCTTTATTTAATTTAACTTTTAAATTTTCCCAGAGTTTTAAAGTTATTAGAGCATCTTGTTCAGCATACTTGCCAACATATCTAGGAGGCAGTTGCCACATTCCAGACTTAGGATCAACACCAAATTCTTCTGCCGCACTCTTAAGCATCTTCTCATCTTTATATGTGCCTAGGTAGTCTCCTGCTAATGAATTTAAATTATAGTATCTTCTATTTTCATTTAATAAAGGTGCAGCAATCATAGTATCTATAACTTTGCCTTTGACCTCTATACCTTCTGTTCGTAGCCAACCTAAATCATACAAAGCATTATGAAATACTTTTGTTATTTTTTCATCGTCACATATTTTTTGTAGCCACTTGTAAACAATATTTTTTGACATGTTGCCAGAGTTGTGTGCGACAGGAAAATACCAAGAACTTTCCCCCGCTGCGACTGCAACCCCTATTACATATCCATCTTTTCTCGTCCAACCAGGTCCAAGACTAAGAAGGTTAGGATCTTTAGTTTCTAAATCTATACCAACTGTTTCGTATTGAGATAGATCAGGAAAACTTTGAGGTGGTGTCCAATCAGAGTCCACATTACCCCAAGACATATCTTTTATATCTTGATCTAAAAAATGATATTGTTCATGATTTGTCATTTATAATTTCTCCACCTAAAGCTGCATAGCCAATAACGTCTGTCCAAGAATCGTCCTTTGAGATGTCTTCGGCAAGACGAGCAACCTTGACACCTATCATACAAGCCACAACTTCTTCTGGAGTGATTGCACCATTTAATTTTTTATCCAACAGTATAGTCCATATATCAGCTATACGTTGATGGTTCTTTTTAGCAGGTCCATATTCTTTGGCTCTTTGTCCATTGATTAGTTTCTCCGCTTCTTTCAAGAAAAATTCTCTGTCTTTTTTCATATGTTAAATCCATGTTTAGTTGTTGGTTCAATTAAATGTAATGATTGTTTAGCACGAGTTGCTCCGACATAAAAAGTTCTTATTTCAGAATCTTGGTCTAAACTTTCTACGCAAGCTTTTGTTGAGTCAAGGAAAAGAACTACGTTATCCGCCTCTCCACCTTTGGCTTTGTGTATTGTCGATATCCGAATCCTCGGAGAACCTGTCAGAATCCTCTCGCCTCTCCTCCTCACTGACATTATATACGCAGTCTCCTGATCCGAGACTTTTAAGACTTTCTGCCACGGTGTCTCTCGTGTCACGCTCAAACTGCATTTCTCTATGATGTCGTCTAGAGTATAAGTTTGTTCGGGGTCTAGATGAGAGAACCTTTTTCTTCCAGACTTCGTAATAATATTCGGGTTCAATAGTTTCGCAAAGTTCTTCAGTTCTGACATAGACAAGTCTTGGTTTTTGCATAGTTTAATCCATACCTCTATTCCGTTAAGCACATTTGGGGAAATAGACCAACCAGTGCCTTCTCTCCAATAGAGATGACCTTCTTCTTTGAGACGAGTACATATTTTATTTGTGATGTAGTTCGTTCTTGCAAGTATTAACCATTCGCCACTAGTTAGATCTACATCTAGTATATCCCTATGCCATGTTATAGTGCCATCTTTTTTTGTGGGTTGCCATTCTTTCATTTGTCTGATAGAGACCTTTTTTATCAAGTTCTGAGAAAACTCGTGCACGGCACTCGGTACACGGTACGAGGTTTTAAGAGTAGTCTTGTGTTCAGAAGCATTTAAAAAATCTTCTAGCTTTACGCCCATCCAAGCATAGATTGCTTGATCATCATCTCCTGCATAGTAAATTTCTTTTGAGTTTGGAACTAAAACTTCCTTAACCATTCGCCATTGCAGGGGTGCTAAATCTTGTGCTTCATCAATTATAAGCAAATCAAATTTTGGACTAGTTCCTTCTCTTATAAACTTTTCTATCATATCAACAAAGTCTAATTTATCTTTGGCTTCTTTGTATTCTCTGTATGCTTTATCTAAAATTTTAAGTTGTTGCCAATGTAAAGTATTATCCCAAGTATCATTAAACTGTTGCTCTAAGCTAACTTCTCTTACACGAGCCATTTGAATGACTGCCATATATTTGTCCCCACCTGCACCTATTTGAAATAAAGGTCCGTCTTCTATACTAACAGTAGGATTACTTCTAAACTCTAGTCCTGCTAATCTACCTAAATCATTGTAGTCAGATCCTTTAAAAACTTGTCTTGTAGTCAAACCCATCCAAGTAAAAGCCAAAGAGTGCAGAGTTCTAAAATAGATCATCTGATCAGTATTTAAATTTAATTCTGAAGTAGCACGATCTTTTGCCTCTGTTGCAGCCTTACGACTAAAAGACATAAAACCTATCTTAGTCGGATCCATACCACCTTTTATTTTTTCTTTGACTAAATTAATTAGTGTGGTTGTTTTGCCTGTGCCTGGTGGCCCAAATATTGTGGTTTCCATCACATCTCCAACATTCCGTGACACATTTTACAAACACACATACACTTTTCTATTTCTGCATTTATCTTTTTTATACACCTGTCCTCACTAACTATTTCCGCAACTGCTTTATATTTAGTTTCTGGTAGAACATGATGCCATTGTAGATTTCTAGGATTGTCGTTGTATCCGCATCTTTCACATCCTCGCTCTACTTTAACTTGATTAACGTAATCTCTTAATCTAGCTCTTGTTCTCGCCCATTTACTTATCATCTTCTATATCTCCCTTTTTAAAACACACTCCCTTTGCATATATTTTGACTGCCTCTGGGTGTATTCTCCACAACTCTTCAACAACGTAATCTTCTATAAGTTTTTTATCTTTGGTACATTCGTCCATATCTTTGAAAACTACACCAGGATTCCAAAAGCTACACTTGCCCTTGCCACCTTTGTATCTACATTCCTCAACTATGATTGTGCAAAAAGCTATTAATACTTCCATTAGAACGGAACCTCCTCTTGCTCGACAATTAGATCACTAACTTCAACCTCAGAGGCAAACTCAGGTATCCACCAAACTCTAACGGATTTCCATTTACCTGCCGATGTTTTGAATTTTTTAACTATAGAACTTTCTTCATTGTTTATTTCTTTCAATCTTTCTTGTACTTGTGCTCTCGTGTAGCTATCAAACTTTTTCTGTCTCATGTATTCCATGAGAGAATCTAATCTAAAATATGTTTTACCTTCTTCTACTTCAGTAAAAGGCTTACCTAACATAACCTCTTCAAAAGTTTGTGCTTGAACTCTACCTGTGCAGTATGATTCGAGTATTGATACAAACTGACCTTTATATGTTAATTCTTCGGGGACTTGTATTTCGTTACATTTCTCCATGAGTTCGTTAACTGTCATCTCCCAATCAGCATCTTTTAACTTAGGAGGCATTACTTTTAATTGCTCCATACATGCTCTCTGAAACAATCTAGGTGCTTGTAGTTCTTCTGTGGTTATCTCTAATCTTTGACCACCTATGTCTACAAACCACAATCTTGGCTCTGATAAGATTACGGAAAGTCCGCTTATTGTTGGCATAGATGTAGCACCTATGCCTAACTTCATTGTTCGACATACACCTTGATTACAATGTGATGACATGGGTTCTTCTTTACAAAGATACTGATATTCTTTTTTCTCTAATGTATTTTGTATAGCCACAACTTCTTGTGCTGACAAAGGAGGATTAAAATCTCTTACATTATGTTCTTCAAACTTTGCTTTCCAATTTCCAGGATCAAGCTTTTGCAAGAACACTCCTAAATGAAAAGCAGTTCTATTTCTTTCTCCTTCAAATACACCGATAGCTAACTTAGTTCTTAAACAAGGAATATAATTAGGAAGTAAATCAACAGGTCCACCTATTGGTAGACTTAAAAAATCTTTAGGTAACGTCTTGACCTTGTGGATCTCTTCGATGAATTCGGACAACGATGCCTCGACATAATCTCCCTCTCTTCTGATGATCGCATAGCGGAGAGTTTGCTCTGAATCAAAATACGGAAGATTGATAAAGTTACCAACATCACCTCTCTCGACAAGAATCTGTTCTTGTTTTGGGAATATTTCGCACCTGCCGTGACCAAGTGCTGAAGAAATCTCCGCAGCCTTATCCCTAAAATCTCCTGCATTCATCCACTCCTTAAAAAAGAAAAATATATGTGCACCACCACTTTTACTACGGCACACGATACACGGAACTTTGAGTTCTGCCAACTTGTCTACTAATTTATTGTGATCTAAAGGATACTGATCTATATCCAAAGCACCAAACTTACACTTGTTCTCTTCATTAATAGGTATAGCACCAACACCTTTAGTGCCGTTGATATGTCCTTCTATTAATTCTAATGTAAGAGGGTTTCTTACTATAAATGATTTTGCTTTTTGTTTTCCTGCGGTACGTTCTTGAGATACTTCTGTCTGTCCATGTGCCGTACTAAAACCAATAAAAGCCTGTAATAATTCTTCTGCTAAATTCACTCTTCACTCCAAAAAAAGAAACCGTGGCTTGGAGGACCAGCCACGGCTCAAATTAATTAAAACGGTATTTCGTCATCCTTTGGTGCAGTCTGCATTTCATCAGCAGAAGCAGAAGCCGTTTTAATCTCCCCTTTTCTAAAGCTTTGATACATAGTTCTAGCCTCAAGCATCATAGCCTCAAGTTCTTTTGTAATGTTGTACTCTCGTTCAACTTTATAGTTGTACCAACTACCTTGATCATTACTTTCTGCAATGGTTTGAATATTCCATGCAGTACCATATAAAGGCATAGGCTTACCCGAAGGTAATCTAATACCATTCTTCAATGTATTCCATCTACGAGACACTTTTAATTGTGTCTTTTTCATGTCAAGAATAGCAGGAGATCCTAACTTAGTCTCAGGATCCATAGCCATAACAACATGTTGATGAGTTCTAACAAGCTCGTTACCCGAAGGTAAGATCTCGGCTGCACCCTCTCTTGTTGTTAATGTTATGTCCTTATCATCAGGTGCTAGTTCTTTTATAAAACCACCACCACTTGATCTAAGTGCAAACTCCAAGAACTTTTTCTCAAAGAAACAAGGCACAACGATTACACCATCATCTGCCTTATATACTTGTTGAGATACAGTATTAAAGATATCGCCTTGTTCAGCACCTTTAATATACAAACTATCTTGTTTGTTTAACTGTGGAGACAATGCTTGTAGAATCCTAATAAAAGGTATCTGCATATCTTCTGTGTTAAAGTTCTCTAGTCCTGCTCCTGCCTCTTCCTCTAATAAAGATGAAAGAGTAGAAGGTGCTACATCAGTAGCTTGTTTTTCCGCAACTGCATTTTTCATTATTTTGCTCCCTTTATTTTTGCACGATTGCCTACATAAATACCGAACAGATCAAAGTCTATTTCTTTACTATTTTCTATTCGGTTCTTCGCCCAAGTTCTTAATGTCATTGGATGTATATGAGTCTTCTGTGCAGGTGCTAAACCTTGATTGCGTAAATCATCAACCACGGCTCCCGCTACATTGTCTTGACCCATACCAAAGCCGACAACAACTTCGTTCTTGATAATATCGCCTTCTCCAATAGAACGAATGAAACTGAATGCTTCTTCCTTTCTATCATCAGGAATTCTAGCTGATACAAATTTATCTATGGAAACTTTGTTGCCATCAACAGTAAGACTTTCAACACCGAGTTGTTCCATTAATGATGGAATGTCTTCCTCATCAACAGTTCTTTTTCTTTGTTGTAAATCTTTAAGATGTTTTTCAGCAAGATCGATCTCTGTATTAAGATCGATTGATTGCCTAATTAATGAAGAGAGTTTTGAAGTCTCTCCTTCGCTAACTTTATTAAATGCTTGAGGGTTAGCTGCCTCTTCTTCAAATAGTGAATACACATCACTCATCGTTCTCTCCTTCTTCGTTAAAGTTTATACCCTTCGGTATTGGTTCTAGGGTTTTAACCCCTAGCTTTAAGATTGTCAATAGATTTGTTTTCACTCTTTTTCCACAAAAATTCTTGCTTTGTGAGAAAAGATATTTGACCACCTATTGACCTGTCATTGTCTTCCGACAATTCTTTTAACATATTCCATGTCTTAATTGGAACTGCTACTGATTTCCATTTATCTGGATCCATTTTATTCTCCCTTTTCTTAGTTATGCCTATTATTTTGTATATTGTCAAATATCTTCTTACTTTCTTCCATACTTTTTTTCAAGGAATATTCCCAAGATCTTTTTATTAAGTTTCTATCCCTCTCAAATGTGTTGATATGAATTTTTTTAGTTACACCAGGTAAACAACCCACAGGTAAAAATTGAATGTTCCTCTGTGGTAATGATACCAAGGCTAAAATATCACAATCATCTTTAGTATATGCCCTTTTTGGTTTGCCTTTTGATGTTGAAAAACAATAACAATGTTTTTTATCAACAAAAGTGGCTGTTTTAACTTCTATTCTTTGAGCCATAAAAAGACCATCTCCTTTTACGGCAACAACATCTGTGCCATCTTGCTTTATCAAATCACATTCAACACCTAACATTGTGAGTTCAAATGCTGTGAAAAGTTCTCCTGCTGTGCCTGTAAGTTTTTCGGCTCTTCTAGCCATCAGTCACTCCTTTTTGGTGATACCTTCAACCATTTTCTAGCTTCTTCCCCTAATGTCTTACCTGCTAAAGTAATTTTTGATTGTAAAACTTTTACAATATGTACGTCAATACTATCAGGAACAACCAAGTCAACGTACAACACATTATTCTTTTGTCCTATTCTATGACATCTGTCCTCTGATTGTATTCGAGTTTCAAGATTAAAATCGTTTGAGTAATAAATAACATTCGTGGCTGCAGTAAGTGTCAAACCTCTTCCCGCAGTTTGTGCATTACCCACAAAGAATCTTGTATCCTCATCATTTTGAAATCTATCAATGGCTTTGTCTCTGTCTTCTTGTGAGGTGTCTCCATAATATGTGACCACGCAACCCGATCCATAGATTTTATCCAAAGCTTTCTTGATCTTCTTAATATCATGACGAAACCTAGACCATATAATTACTTTGCCATCCATTTCTTGTATCGTATCAAGCATAGCATCTATTCTGTGGTTTGCTATCTCAACAGTTTCTCCATCATCTGTTACAAGATAGCCACACAAAAGTTGTTGTAATCTAAGTAACCGAGTCATGACCTCGGGTGCAGTAACCATATCGCCACTTTCAAGAAATGCCACGGCTACATCTTTCATGCTATTGTAATGTCTGATTTGATCTGATGTTAAATTAACTTGTCTTGTTGTGTAGATCTTCTCTGGTAGATCCAAAGCTTGTTCTTTCGTAACTCTGTAAGAAAAGTTATATAGTTTGTCTGTTAGTTCTTCTAAATTTCTAAAACCAACTATCTGTTGAAAACTGTGATTACCTATCCTAGTTTGTCTGATTATGGCATATCTTCCTTGAAACGACCAATAGCTATCAAAACCCAAAAGATCTTTATCAAGAAAATAACATTGTGAATATAAATCCATAGGAGATTGTGTAATTGGAGAACCTGTTAGTATTCTTCTATACTTGGCTGACTCTCCTAGTCTTAACACTGATTTTGTTCTTTTAGCTTTTATGTTTTTGATAGTTGTTGATTCATCTACTGCCAACATAAAGTTACTTCTATGTATAAATGCCTCTAAGTATTTAATAACTTTTGCAGTAGCAAAAGCTTCAACATTAACTAATAAAATTCTTAACTTATCCCTAGTTTTTACACTCTCTTCAAGTATCGCTTTCTCAGTTTTATTTGCACTTGCTTTCCATACATAAACATTTTTTTGTATATCATCAGGTAAGTGAGTTGGAATCTCCGAGTTCTTCCAATTCATATACACACCTTTTGGTGCTATGATAATCGCAGTATCTATATCTTTGTTTTCGTATAACCAGGTTATGTTATCGATTAAAACCTTTGATTTACCACACCCCATTTCCATAAAATAGGCATAGTTTTTTCTATTAAAACTTTTAAGTAAAGCCTCTTCTTGGTGTTCATAAGGCTTTGTTTTATATTTAAATGACATTTATTTCCCCTCATTTCATACCTCATCTATCCAAGCTAATGTTGAACTCGCTGATGAATATTCTCTTATTTTTCCTCTGTATGGTTCTTCTGGTTTAACTGCATCAGGATGATCTGTCCCGCTCCAATCTGATTCGGGTAGTTCACTTTCTTCTTCTGTCGTTAAAAAAGGTCCCCAATAGCCACCACTTCCCTCAAGACAATTCCGTTTTTCTCTTTTCCATTCTTCAAGTCTTGCTATCTGAAGGATCTTCTTCATCGGTGTCCCAATCTGGTTCGAAATGGATTGTGTATCGTGACCTAGACTCCACATCCTTCTTGCCACGGCTACGGCTAGATGTGGATGATTTGGGAAAATGGATGATGTTATCTCCACCGACAATGTGTATGTCTTTTTTTCCATTCTTTTTATTCATCGTTCTCCTCCTCCTCAAGTCCATGCATGATTCCAAATTTTGCAGACTCGAGATGCCAAAGCACCTCGGCTGGATCTTTCATTGTAGTTATCATTTGAACCATTTTATCTCTCTTGGTAGTTCCAAGAATTATAATTTGTTCAAATTGATCTGCAGCCAACTTACATACTGTAGGTACGGGTTCAGCCGTTCTCTTCATTTTTTTATAAGGGAATTGTATTACATTGTCACTCATTTTAATTGTGACCCCTGACAACAATCGTCCACAACACTATGGCACAGAACACATTGCTCATGACCATGTATATTAACAGTCTGTAGTGTGCCTTGACATCTCGGGCATTTAGGTAAGCAATGCGTTTTGACTTCTTCTTTTTCATATTCAAATTGCTCTCCTCCTCTTTCATATTCCCAATCTTCTCCTAATTCCATTTTTTTATTCATCTTTTATCTCCGATCTAATTGAATGTGTGTGTCCATTGTATTTCATCTCGGTGTATTTAGAAGCTAATCTTCTTGACTCTTGTGCTTCTTTTTCCATACCTGCTGACGCAAACACGATAGCTTCTTCTTCAAATTTTCTGATTATTCTGTCTATAAGCCTCATAGTCTTTCTCCTTAACTATGTTGTAATCTGAATCAACAAACACATAACCAAGATTTTTCCAAGAGTTTTTGTTTTCTTCTTTTTTCAAGGCTCTAGCTATCGCTTGTTTTTCTGTTGTTGCCTCAACTTTTATTATTCTTTTTATGTTTGTGTAAACCTCTATATAATGTGATTCTGCGTTCTTATAGTTTATAAATTGAGTATCGTATTTTTTACTTTTTGCCTCTTTTAACATTTTTAATGTGCTTGGTTTCACTTCTGTCCTCCTCATTGTTCTTTCGCATTTATATTTTAGTTGATACGGATAAGGCACGATGGTTGTTAACATCTTTGCGATTTCATGTATTCTATCCATACATTTCTCTTCAGTTATGTAACCATTCGGAGCTTCTGTGTCATGTAATTCAATACATCTCTGCTCGTCTGCCGATCCAAGAACCAAAGAGCAAACCAAAACCATAGCCTTAAACATTTTTAACCTTTCAAGATTCTCCTCCAATGTCTCAATAAAACATCAGAATAGTAAGGATGTCCGTCTTTTTCGTATTCCTTACAAACATCATTGATAACTCTCTCAATTTTACACACGGCTTGATTCCAAGTTATATCTTCTCTAAAAATAGGCTCGTGTTCTAGTTGAGTTTCTTCTAAGTGAATTTGTTCCATTACACTCTCCTTTTCTTTCATTATTACATAATCTCCCATAAAAGTATATATGGTGGATTTTCGTAGATTTTGTCATTGTTAATTACAGGATTTAACATTCCCCTTAATAAGCCATGTGAACAATAATAAATTGTTTGAAAACTGTGGGCATGATTTATCAAGACATCTACAACATTGAAGAAACGATATTCCACCATCGCACTCTATATGGAGGCATCCCAACCACAAAACTATAAAGACCTTTCTATTGCATTTGCTATTATCATGGCATTTTGAGGAACTATAGCATTGCCTAGTCCTTTAATTCTGTCCACTCTTTTGGGTAACCCATCAACCACTCTGTCCACACGGGGTTCAACTTTCCAGATGGTTTCTGGGGATCTTTCACTTTGGCACACAGGTATGATCGATTGTCCATGTGAATCTGACTCTTGCTCCCAACTGCTCCACAATCTTTGTATTCGGATGCTCGGGGTGTCGGGAATGTTTCCATGTGATTCACGGCATCCCTCAACTTCACTCCCCACCGAACTCCGTCCTTGTTCTTCCTCGAAAATCTTCCGTTGTTGATCTCCACATTCGATGCCATTCCTCCCTCCACATCCGATGCTCTCGGAGTTGGGTACAACTTTATCGTGTTCGGATCTACTTGCTCCCTTAGATTGCTTGGACGTTTTCTTCCCTTTCTGTGTCCGTTCTGTAATTTCTTCGTTGCCTCCTCCGATCTCGGTGGAAGATGATCCATCGTGTTCGGGGTCGCCCAAGTCTCTACCGATGATCCAAACTCTGTCCCTTTTGTGTAAAGCTCCGATTGAACTAGACGGAAACACAAACGTCCTCGTTGCGTAACCAATGCTTTCCATTTGAAAGAGAACCTCGTCAAGTCCCATTGAGAAGTGTCCATAAACATTTTCGTAAACTGTCCAAGAGGGTCTGACTTGTTCAACAATTCTTTGGATGTACGGATAGATGTGGCGAGGGTCTTCTTCGCCTCCCCTACGACCTGCGACTGAGAACGGCTGACATGGGTAGCCACTTGTGAGGATGAAGGGTTTTCCTTGAATAAATCTTCTTGGTTCATTTGCAATCTCCTTAACGTCATTTGCTATTGGTACATTCGGAAAGTTCTTGGCTATTACTTTTCTACACCACTCTTCATTATCACAGAAAAGAGTAGGAGTAGTATTTAAACTACTCCACGAGAAACCTAGTGCAAAGCCACCGATCCCCGAACAAAGGTCTATGTGTTCTCTCATAACTCTGCCTCATAAAATCTTTCTGCTTTTTCAAGTTCATTGTTAAAATCAATTCCATATTCATCACAAAAATGTTTTAGATCACATAGTAAATCTCTGACATACCAATCATCTTTATCGTTTTTGTAATCTTTTCTCTGATTATGTATCAACATAAGTCTATAAATATGTTCTGTATTTATCATAACTCTGCCTCAAAGCTACAATATCCATCGTCCTCGATACATTTATCTATTTGTTTACCTAGATAAAACCTAGCATACCATTCTAAAAGTTCTCGAACTTTACCTGTGCATAACACAGGATATTTTGGATTATTTTTTTGGAAATACTCTAAAAGCATTTCATCATTATATCCCTTATCTGCAACAGTTTTAAAGAAAGTGTCCATTTGCTTTTTGTATTTACCTAATCGTTTCTTACATTCTTTAAGTCCCTCTTTAACTTTGGGTTGATCTTCTTTTCCAAACCCATAGCTAAGATGTGTCGCCTCTCCTTGAACTCCAAAGAAGTCTGCATCTGTTGAACTTTGGACACCGAACCAAAACTTGCCCTCGATATCTCCGTGATAATATCTACCCATTTTTTTCCTCCTTTTGTAAATAAAAATTATATTTCATCAACTCGTGTTGAAGTTTTACTGTTTGAAAAGATAAGTCTCTGCACATTTTCTTTTTCAAAGAAATATCTTTTGCTCTGGTCATTCCTCTTTTCATGGAATTAAGATCATATAGAACTTTGTTTAGATTATACATTTACTCCTCCTTAATTATTTTATCGCTATATCTAGAGAACCACATGAAGTCATACAGTTCTCTATTCTTTTCTTCACATTTGTAACAAAAATAGAAGTCTTCGATTGTGTTAACCATGTCGCTAGGATCAAAAAGTTCTCCACAACTTTCACAAGCATTCATTATGCACACTCCTCGATTGGGTTGTCATTTTCTTCACAACATAGTTTATGACTATCCCAACAATCTTGAATTGAAAATCGATCTTTGTCATAAGAGTTATCAATGAAATCCATCAAGTCTCCAAAATCTCCAATAACTCCACCTTGTCCATAAGCATGGTCATAGTAAAAATATAAAGTTTCCATTATTTATTCCTCCATTTGTTTTATTGTTTGTTTATATTTATTTTTGTCATCTTCCGATAGTTCTGACATTGATACATACTCCCAACCCTCGTCTTCTAATCTCTCATTAAAATGATTAATTACTGAAGTGTAATGATATATGTGTTCATAACCCTCTATTGGTTTTTTTGTTTTACTATCAATAATAACATAATCTGTTGGATATAATTCAGACATTATGCACACTCCTTGAATAATTTAAGGGCATCATCAAATGGTAAAAAGTTTAAACACTTTTCATTTGGGTGCTTTTTCTCAAAGAAATGTTTGAATGCCGTGTCTGTGTCATTGGCATTTTTCTTGTATCCCATGAGTTGACCATTTTCTACAAAAAGATATTGCTTTTTCAAATCTTTTTTTAATGTTTTGGTATCAAGCCATTTGTATAACTCATTATGACAATGATGTTCTAAATCAATGTCATAGGTACAAGTTTCTTCTTTACCATCTGCCATGAACTTAAAACTATCTTGACCAAAAGTTTTGACACACCATTCATTTGCTTTTTGAACAATGCCCTCTCTTCCATCTCCAAAGTCGGGGTATGAATGTTGATAGTCCATGCCACCCCGACCATCATTGCTAATCTCAATGGCTTTCTTACCATTGATATATACTGTTGCATTGTAACAAGGTGTTTCTTCTGAACCCCTTGCATAGTGTGATATGTTCTTAACTTCTAAAGTTTTAATTTCCATTTTCATTCTCCAATCTTTTGTTGTGGTTATCGTTATTCTCTTTTAACTCATCAATAAATTCTTCAAGTTCGTTTGTAGGTATGGACAAGATATAGTTGTTAGCATTTGTGCTATACATTGTTTCTGATCCACGAACCATTTCTTCTAGTCTAGTTACTACATAGTCAACGTCTACTCGTAACTTGGTTTTTGGTTCAAGGTACATGGACTTTAGTTTGTTATTTAATTCTTCAATCATAATATCTCCATTTAAAATTAATACTTCGTATAAGAATTCTACCATAGAATCCCATAAATAGTCAACTAAAAACATTTATACATAGTGTTCTCCTCATATTTTTTTAAAATTATTTTTTTTTGAAATTTAGGTGTAGAAAGTGTAGAAAGTGTAGAAAAGGTGTTCAAACCCTTATCAGCTATAGGGTTATTGGTTACACTTTGGTTACACTTTCTACACTTCAACTGTACCATAAATGAGGTCAAGACATATTTTTGCGTTTTTATATTGAAAAAATATGGTAGAAACCCTATAGTTTTTTTATTATGCCAAAAGAAAAATTTCTTACTAATCGTCAAAAAGAATTTTGTAAACTCGTTTGTGAGGGTATCTACAGTAATGCTGAATGTGCTAGAAAGGCAGGATATTCTCATAGCCAAGCTAACAAAACTGCAAGTTTGCTTTTGAATGGTAGGGATTTTCCACTTGTTACTGAACATTTAAAAGAACTCCGAGAAGAAAGAGAAAGAAGGTATGGAGTAACTCTTATTGGTCAACTCAAAAGATTTGCTGAATTGAGTAAAGGTGCAGAAGAAAAAGGGCAGTTCTCGGCATCTGTTAATGCTGAAAAAATAAGGTCTGCACTTGGAGGTCTTACTATTGATAGGCGAGAAACTACGCATCAAATCGATCAACTTAGTAGAGATGAAATAGTAGCAAGACTTTCTGAAATTAGAAAACAATATCCATCTGCGTTTATTGAGGGCGACTTTAAAGTTGTCGGAGATAGCGAGGGGAGGAAATCTATCTCCGACATGGGCGATAATACAAATTCCTAACTTTGCATCATGCACTTTTGGTTTAGCATTAATCATTAGAATTAGTCAACTCATTATCGATTAATTGTTCTGCGACATAACCGACCCAGTAATTCCCATACTTTTGGTTAATAGAAAATAATATTTCTTCGGTTGTCATATCTTCGATTATGGTATTTACATAATCGTCTATTTCCATCATGTGATTTTTTAGTTTACCCATTGTGTATTACCTCCGATATTTTAAGTTTCTTCAAGTATGGTTCTCTTATATCTTCTAAAATCTTTAAAGCATTTTCGAGTTCATCATTATTTCCATTAATGCTTTCTTGTATTGCAAAGTGTATATATTCTAATTTTCCTAAAGTTTTTAGTTTACCCATTGTTAAAACCTCCTAAGAAAAAATCTTTTGGATCATCTCTTAAAGTTCCATCAGCTTTGGTTAATCCGACACAATGCGAATTGGATAAGCATTTAATTAGATATTGACCTATCTTATCTTTTATCACTTGATAATTACTGTTTTTCCAATAAACAGTAAATCCGTTATAAATTGCAGTTTCAATATCACTTAAAGATAAACCTTGATTATCTGCATCATAGTAAACAAACTTTTTGCCAAGATCTAATATCTTGTCCATGTCTTCTTCTTGCATTCCGTGATGCTCTGCAAATTTACCAACTGTTAAATAGTTGTTATACCAATCAAGATATAGTTCTTTTAATTCAGTTCTAAATGTTTTCATTATAACCACTCCCTTTTATTTTGATTAAAAATATTTTTTATGAAATTTTCTGTTTCGTTGTATTCGTCAACTAAGATATCGGTTACGGCATCAAGTCCTTTTAAACCCGAAGTCGGAACTTCGAGTTTATAATTTTTTGAATGAAAACCAACATCTCTTAAATAGTTATCAAGTTCTAAATAGTTCATTGTTTACCCCTCATTTAAGTTTGTTAAAATATAAGTTCCGTTATCTATTTTCTTTTGAGTTTCTTTTTTAGTTTCATTCAAAAATATATTTCTATACTTTCCTGTAGTAACCGAATAATCCCAAAAATTCTTATCTAAAAAAACTTTTTTTTCAATATGAGTTACTTTTGATGGGTGGTTCTCGTCATCATGATAAACAACATCATACTTTTCTATAAATTGTTTTTTAGCAATTATGCTATTGTATGATTGAAAATAAACATTATCAAAATCATCAGTAACAATAAATTGATTAGCAATTTTATTGCCTTTATTACTTGTCATGTTTTCTACTTTCATTTAACATTCTCCATTATGTTATATTTATATTATAGTTAATCCTACTTTTTCCCATATATTATGTCAAGAGAAAAAGCATTAAGTAATGAAATAAAAAAGGCACTTCCTAAAAGCTCTTTTTTCCAAAAAATAGAAAATAGAGTGGCTAGTGGTTTTCCCGATTTATTCATACTTTTAAATGGAATTCCACTATTTATCGAGTTAAAAGCTCCCATAAAAGGAAATAGGATAAAATGTGAAAAGTCCCAAATTGCTTGGCATTTACGATATAATGCTTGTAAAGGTGTTTCTTTTTTCTTGCTCCGAGTACCCTTGACCTCTGATCTATTTTTATTTGATGGTGGTATTGTTGCCCGATCCATTGCCCAAGATTGCGAGTTTCCGAAGTCTGCGACTTTATGTAGTCGGAAAAATATTCTTGAAACATTGACCATTGCGACCTCTTACCAAACTGCGATTTACGAAGAACAGATTATGAAACAAAAAAGGTAGATCCTAGCTAGGATCTACCTTTTGAATATTGACTAATGAAAATTCTTGTTCTTCAATTTGTGTTCTTTCTTCTTCACTAATTGAATATGGACTGTGATCCACAGTCCATTGAACCCTATTTTCAACTTCTTCATTGATCCAATCTTCTAGTTCGTACCAAACATCAAAATTTTTAATAGTTGGTTTTGGATCTAAATTATCTATTTTATAAGTAACTTTCCACATTTAAAATTCCCCTTTTAAAATTTCTTCTATTTCGAATAAAACTTCTTTTTTGTCCATATGTGGTTTCCAAAAAAGTAACCCTTGAATGTTTGGGTTCTCTAATGCAATTCCAACGTCAATTAGATACTTGCCACATAAAGATTGAAACTCATTTTTTGTTATACAATCGCCTAAAATTATTGTCATAAAAATCTCCGTTAGTTGTTAATGGTTCGTGGATATTGTTTCATGGTTCGTGGATCGTGTCCACCTGGTTTTGGCTGCAGATGAC
>Ga0209645_1000781_pt1 | contig 16252 bp, 21 predicted proteins | sample ETNvirenome_6_30_FD_184070 | JGI IMG/M metagenome (GOLD analysis project Ga0209645, IMG submission 184070) | Marine viral communities from the Pacific Ocean - ETNP_6_30 (SPAdes) (version 2) | ecosystem: Environmental > Aquatic > Marine > Oceanic | place: Pacific Ocean | collected 2013-06-19
GTGGTTCTCCCATTTCATTAACTTGAAAATTTCATCGCAACGGTCTTTATACCAATCGGTTTTCTTATAAGACTTCTTCATGCGAATAAGTTCAAGTAATAACTTAGCATTACCTTTCTTTAATCTAAAATGAGGTAAGCATTTTGTTAAAATATTTGTAACATCATCTTGTGAATAGAAATTTAAACGATTAATTAATCGAGTATTTTGTGGTGATTTCTGGTCAAGGTGCATACGACCAAAACCAATAGACTTGTGCATCTCTTCCATAAATACTCTACCTCTTTGACCAGTAGCAACCATTCCAACTCTAGGATTCATGTTACGGTCTAATGTAATATATCCATCTGAATCAATAAAAGCAGCACAATAAGCCCAAATATTTTTCTTCATTAGTGAAGGTGCTTTGTAATAAGAACCATTGTCATTGATAACATCCATACTTCTAACCATTTTTGAAATCATATTTGAATTTGTGTGCTTGTAAAGATTATTAGGCATCATATCGTGTATTCTCTTTGCACCTATGCCTCTATTCTCACAAATAGATTTTAAAACAAATTCTTGAACGAGTTCCCTTTTACTCTTTGTAATTTTTTGAACATGGATTTTAGAAATGGTATCTCTAAATTGTTTCTTTGTTACTTTCATTTCTTTTGAAATTTGTGCGTATTCTTCAGAATATGCCATGTCTTTTATTTGTAAATCCTTTTCCCAGAACTTGCAAAGCGTATCTACAATGCTTCTTCGTTCTTCTACTGATTTCATTTTTTCCATTTTTCTCAAATGCTTTTCAGTAAAGTTCATTTTAAGTAATGGATATTTGTATGGCTTAAGCCAATGAATAGAATCAATACACTTCATAATGTGGTCTGAATAAGCATCAATGATATTGTCAATTGCTTTTGACATTTTATCTTTCTGTTCTCCTTTCAGTTCTCTTCGAGCCAAACGCATTTTCTTTACTAAGTCTGGAATTGATTGTCCGTCAATAACATATTCATTAGGATAAGACAATTGCTTTCTTGCATCAGTTAAATTCATATTTAGATTCTTTGAAATTTGTTGAATTTCTTCATATTCTGATAAAACATGGCCTGTGCTTAAAAATGATAATTGAATTTCTTCATTTAATTCTCCATCTACTTCTTCTAATTTTCTTGTAAGTTTAGCCCGATGCTTTATTTTATTAGCAGCAGCATCCATTTCGTCAGGAGTTAAATCACTTAATGTCATAATATCACCTAAACGTCAGTTGAATATATTCTGATAGTATCTTTGTTTTTATCAAATTCTCTATTCAAAGAACGTATGTATTTTCTAACGATATTCATAGATAATTCTTTTAAGAAATCTGAAAAGGTTTTCACTTTAATTGTAAATAAGCCCTCGAATTCTCCACGTTGCACTTGTATTTCTACATGAAAACGAACATCAAGGTCTTCATCCTCTAAGAGTTTTTTTACCTTTTTGAAATCAGCACCGACTATCTTTCCAGTAAATACTTCATTAATTAGAGAATCAGCCCTATTGCCATAAAACTTTCTTCTTTTAAGAATATCTTCCCACATTAAAAATTCAACCCCAAGAAAGACTGTTTAACTCGATTGTTAGACGGTTTAGAACTCCCGAATATGTCCATGTCGTCTAAGAGTATGAAGTTATCCGTCATCTGAAACGTCGCTGAATTGGCTAATGCGAGGCTCATCACCATGTCGTCATGCGCCCCGATTCCCTCAAATCTTCCACGTTCTGTAATAGCAAACATAGACAGTTCTTCTACTAAAGCAGAAGTAACACGTCGGCTTTCTTCATTACCATAAGGAAAATTCATCTTTTGATTTTCTAAAGTCATTTGTAAATTTAAGATAATCTCTTCCTTTTTCTTTCGAGTAGTGTTAAAGTCATGAACATTTAAATCTGCGACGTTGCGAAGTTCCTGTGTAAATGATTTAGCGAATGTATTTGTTTCAAATAAGATTACTTCTGGATTAAATATTTTACCAATGAGTTTAACTTTATTGATGTTCTCTCTAAACTCTACGTTTTTAGAACGGTCAATATATACGATGTTTTTATTGTCATCTTCATCAACTTCTAATACAGTAATTACATTGTAATCTCCATCTGTTGAGATTGCTGGGTCTACTCCCACATAATACTTATATCCCTCTCTTCTGCTAGGTTTCAAGACTAAGTTCTTATTCTTCGCAAGGTCTAAATATTCTGGATTAAATAGAGAAGTTCCTGTTGAAATAGGCACACACATATATTCTCTTGTAAATTTAAGTGAACCAATTTCAGCCTTTCTTGACATTAAAGCATCATAATCCCAACGGTCAGGCCAAAGGGGTTCATTGAGTGCATTTAAACAGGGATAGGTTCTAACAGTATATGCAGCATTTTCTTCAAGTTGTCGGTAAATATCTGTATAACTGAACGGAGTTCCAATAACTCTTAAAGATGCAGTATGGTGAAGTGTAGGAATCATATCCCCATAAAACCAATCAGTTACTTTTTGAATACCACTTACGCTAAATTCTTTCAAAGGGTCGTCAATAATAATTTCTTGTGGGTGCAAACCACGAATCTGTGAACCAACTGAACGCTCAAGAATTTGATTTCCATTTGTTAAAGTAATATTACCAATAGCCCAACCTCTAGAGGGTTTGAATTTTTTAAGTAAAGGATGCTGAAACATCTTATCAATATCTCTCATGTGAACCATTGTCTGTTTTTGGTTAGATGAGATGTAAAGCATTTGATATGGCGGAGGTCTGAATACTAAATTCCAAACAACCCATGAATGCATAAAAACAGATTTTCCGTGATCTCTTGAACAAATAATTACAGTTCTTTGTGTTTCATTCATTAAACCATACCATTCTTGTATATATGATGGAAAATCAAAACCTAAAACGTGTTGGAAAAAATATGGAAAAGAGTTTTTGGATAATTCCATATCCATTTGATGCTCTAAGTTGAATTCTTCCATTTCCATTTAATCACCCCTAAGAATCTTTTTCCATTCGGGGAAGTTTTTACCAGAATAAGTCCTATGCTTTGTTCTTTCTGTTTTAATCTTTTTACGAGTAGTAATCTGTGGCATCGGCTTATCTACTGCCTTATCTTTAGCCTTTAATTTCATCCACTTTTGAACTTGGTCTGAATACTCAGTTCCCTGAAGGTCTTCTTGTATATCTTGAGGAAGTTCATCCTTTTCCATATCTTTGAATCCCTTTGCTCTAAATGCAGCACCTAATCCTTCCTTTGCTACGTTAATATAAAGAGTCTTACTTCCTTTCTCGGAAAGAATCTTTTTAACTAAAATACTGAAAAGACCACCATAGCCATCTTCTTTTCTATATCCCTCTCTAATGTGAATACCTGCACCTAAAAGAACTCCCTTGTATTCTGAAAATCCCATCACACCAACTGGAGTATCTTCATAAAATGCAACAAACATTTTTGCTGGGCTTTTTGCCCATTCTGAATCTGGAGAAAGATTACTTCCATATCTCGCACTTCTTTTAACATATTTATCATAGCCATCTTTAACGAATGTAGCAACTGCTTCATCTTCTGACATTTCTTCAAATTCAATGTCATCTTCAGAAAATCTTTCTGCCATAATATCACCTAAAGTTCGCCTTGATTAAATATACTTCATCTGAACTAATTCCGTATTCCTTTGAGATATTCTCATGTGAATCATATGACTTTACGATTTCAGTAACTTCCATGTGGCTTAAGTCTAATTTATTCTCATCATGTATCTTGAGAATAAACTCATCAATGTCATTGTATTCTAGATTATAGAATCCATATACTACATCTTTGCCCAACATCTTTCTAATTTCATCGTGAGCCATTAGCATCTTTGTCAGAACAAGCGGAACATTTTGTCCTCTATTGAAGAAGTTTTCTAATTTAGCAAATATTTTCTCATGGGTTCTTTTGTTGAAACTTCTTTTATTTACAGTAATCCAATATGGTAAAGCGAAGAGAGGCATTTCTAATCCTTGTGAAACTTGCTTATCGTATTCTAAGGCTCTTTGTTTAATTGTTTTGCCTTTGATTGTTTTTCTGTTTACGGTGTCTTTGGTTTTCATTTTATCCGCTAAAGATGAAATAATTTTTGCGATGTGATTTCTATTTCTTTCTTCTGTTTTTGGGAAAATTTTAGTAAGTCCTCTAACTGCACCCTCCCCCATATTTATTAATTGTTCTAAATTTGATGGGTTTCTAGTAAGTTCTAAGAATGCTAGAATGTCTTTGAATAGTTTTGGTTTTAATTGTCTTCTTTGTGATTGCGTTCCTCTTAGAAGTTTTTTGTAGGATGAACCAAGAATAGTGTCTACTTTCAATTCATTGGCTAAAAGAACAATTCCTCTTCCAGTATTATTAGAAAGGTATTTTGGCTTTGTTCCAATATCTCTATTCCTAAAGAACGGTTTGTAATAATATTCTGAAATTGCAATTAAGAAAGGAGTCATAATATCTTTAAGGTCTTTTTCAATGTTAGATTCAACTTTTCTTCCTCTTAAGGTAGAAACTTGACTTTGTTCCAATCTATCAATACTTACTCTACCTCTATCTCTTGCCCAAGAAGAAATTGTTCTATCGGGCTGATAACCCAAAGTTTTTCGTGCAGCCTTACCTTCTTTAATAGCAAACTGGAAATCAATATCAACTAAGGAAATAACATCTTTTAAGAATTCTTGAATTTTGTCATCAATTTCCTTTGGGTCTTTGATTTCATTTTTTCTTTCAAATTCTATTTCTTTTCCTTTATATGCTCTTTCAAATTTTTCATCGTAAAGCATAAAGACAGGCAAAGTAAAACTATCTCCTTCAATTGCAAAAGTATCTTCTAAAGCGTCTACTAAATCCTGTAATGTTTCAAAGTCATCATCATCGAGAACAGTATCTTTATAACTCGCTTCACCCAATACAGATTGAATATAATCAAATGAATCAGAATCCACAAATTCATCCAACTCTTCGTTAAATTCTGCGATTTCTCTTTTAACTAAAGCGAGAGTTCCATTTACTACCATATCATATAATAGTAGTGGGTCTATTGTATCTAAATCTTCTTCGATATTTTTTAATTCACCCTTTGAATCAGAATTAAGTTCTTCAAGCAAGTTTGGCTTGTAAACATCAAAAGAGGCTTTAGTTCCTCCACCTCCACCTCTTTCATCTGATGGAACATAAGCAGCAAAATCTGAAATAAAACCTTGTAGTTCATCAGAATTATCTTCTTCAAAAGAAACCTCTACTTCTTCATAGAATTTTTCTACATATGCAATAATGTTAAGTAAAATACCTAAAGGTTCTGGAATTCTTTCAAGTTGTGATGGAAATTCAGAAAGATAGAACAAATCTTCTGATTTCTTTTCATATTTTTTAATGAATGATTCTATTTCTTTAGACTTTATTTCTTTTGGAAGTTTTTTAAGTTCATCAATAAAAGATTCTAATTCTTCCGTAAACTCTTCTTCTTTTTCTGAAATGTTTTCCCAAAACTTGTAAATCGCTTCTCTTTCATTTGATTTTGTTAAATTGAATCCTGCAATTAATTCATCTGAATCTATACCGAATCCTACGAACTTCTTCGTAGAAACTTTTTCCTTTTTCTTAACTGCATCAATAATAAGTTGAATATGTGCTTTCTTTTCAGAAGTCTTTTTCATTTCTTTAAGTTGTGAAATATCAACAGACTCTACATTGATAAAAGTAAAATCATATTTGTCTAGGCTATCTGCATCTAAGTTGATAAATACTTTGTTAGGATATAATTCTCCATCTCTTTCTATTTTAATTTTATTTATTAGATTCTCTAATTTATCTACCTTTACAGTAAAGAACTTGTTAGCCAATTTACCAACCAATGCTCTATCTATTTCAATAGACTCTACGCTTGCAGTAAGTTCTCTTTCTAATTTTTCCACTTCTGCATCTCTTTGCCTTGCTAATTCTTGAAGTTCAGAATTTCTCTTAGAAGCAATATCAGCAACTTCTTGTCTAATTTTTTCTGATGGTTGCTTACCTTCTAAATTTTTCATTTTTTCCTTTCTTTCATCACTAAACTTTTTTGTTGTTTCAGCAGAATCTTTTTTGAATTTTTCTTGAATTTGTTTAATTTTTTCTCTAATTGCTTCATTCGGCTTACTTGCTCTTGATTCTACTTCTGAAAAGAAATTTTCAATTTTATTCTTTATTTCTTTCTTTTTTCTTTTCTTTTCGATTCTTGACATATTTTCGTCAAATTGTTTCGTTTCCCTGTTTAATTCTAATAATAAACTATTTAGTGCAGTTACTTCGCTTTCTGGTATTGCACCGACAATTTCATTAAATAAATCTTCAGGGATTTTTTCTAAGACTTTAGTTTTTCTTGGTGCTTTAGTAATATCAGACATGCTCATTCCCTCCTAATTACGTTCTGTTCTTCCAATTGCCTTAAAAGTTTCCCTCTTACATCGGCACTTGCAGTATAATTCTGGTGATTTTCTATGAAATCTTTTGCTTTTTGGGCAAATCCTCTCTTAATTAACCTACTATAATTCTTTAATTTATCGACAATAGCCCCCTCAATTTTCTCAATTTGTTCCCTTTTTTCGTTAGAATCAAAGGCTTTATTGGTCATAATTGCTTGAATTTCTTCCTCTAATACCTCATAATTGCCCTCTCTTTCAGCCATTTCGCTTAATTCAAACAAAACACCTAGTAAATTGTCTACATTTGGACTAATTAGTTGATTTGTTGCAATTTTATTGAAATATGCTTCAATATCTTCTTTGCTATTTAAGAAATCAAAGAAAGTATCTGGTTCTTCCATAGGACTATTTGCATTTTTTATATGTTGATTGATTGTGGCTAATTCATCGCCTTCATATAACTCTCTTACCTCTTTTAAAGTAAGAACATCTTCATCCTCATCAATAAAAATGTTTTCTTTTTTGTCATACTTAAGACCTTTCGGTAATTCTACATTTTCTATTCTAATAACTGTTCCTAGTTTTGATTTATCTGCTCGGACTTCTCTAATTAGTTTATCAATTAGTTCGCTATAATCCTTTTTAAGAAAATTCTGAAACTTTTCAACGGGTTGATTATATTTTTCAATTAATTCAAGCAATAATCGGTTATGATTTGTTTGTGAATTGTAAGTTTGACCTAATGCTTCTGTATAAAATGAACTAAATATCTTTTCTAGGGAATCTACACTATCACTTGCTCTATCTATTGTGCTATCTAGGGTTTTATCTAATTCTACCTTCTCTTTTTGGTTATTTCTTACAATTTCTTTATTTCTGCTCTTTCTATCAGTATTGCTACCTGCTCTAAAGTTAAAATATTCTCTAAAAGTTAAACCACCATAAAACAACTGCTTGACAATTCTTTCTCTAATTTCTGATGCAGTAATAACCCCTTTGCGAATTTGACCTTTAGACCATTGTTTCCACCAATCTTGACCAAAATTGCTGTTAATTAAGAACTTTAAGGGCTTTACTAGTGTTGCTCTTTTACCTTTATAGAGTCTTTTTGGAAAACTTGAGTTAATTACTACTCCTTCTTCTTCATGGTCTATGTATAATGGTCTAAATTTACCTGTTGAAGCCTTTCCGACAGCATTATTTACTGCTGTAATGTAATTTTCAACGTCATCTGAAGTAAAATTCTCAATATCTCTCTCTAAAACGAAAGAAATATCTTGTTGGAGTATAGAATCATAGTAAGTAGCCGAAGAAGAAACGTCCTTTGCTAAAAATAACTCTTGAAATTCGGAAATTGTCTTTTTTGTGGCATCCATTAACTCTTTAATCTTAGGAGTATCTCTAAATCCACCTTCTCTTCCGAATTTTTCAGTAAATTTTTCTATTTCTTCGTTAAGTTCGGTAACTAACTCTTCCGATTCACCTTTTATTTTAGAAAATAAGGCTTCATTGTCTTTATTTTCTCTTAATTTTTGTGAGAGTTCTCTTAATTTTGTAATTTTTGGTTTAATTTTGTCGTTGAACCCTTTTGTTCTTGATGCAGTTCCTCTTCCTTTAGAGAGAAACGCTTCTTTTAGTGAATTTAATCGAGAAAGAACTTCATCTTTCTTGCCTTTGAATATTGTTTCGTTTAAAATGTTTTCAACATTTTTATCTAAACTACCAGAATTTAACATTTCAAATATTTTATTGATTGAATCGGATAATTTTGCATTTTGAAACTCTTCTGTAATATCTTCGACTAGTAGATATTGTAAAAGACTACGCAAGGTTTTATCGCCTTTCGCAGTTTCCAGAAAAGTTTTGATTTCTGACATAACTTACAATCTCCTCAAAACTTACCTTTTGACACTAATTCTTCCCATTGTTCCCTAAGACCGTGTTTTCGTGTAACATACTTTTTAAACATCATTAAGTAATCTTTTCGCCTATTTTTATTTATTTTACCAAACTTAACATTCTTGTAGATATTACTTAATGATTTAGCATTCATTACATCATTCCTTAACATAGCATCAATTAGTTCTTCTATGTCATCAAAATTAGCAAAGGTAGTATCTTCACTATATTTCTTATTAATAATGTTTTGCCAGTTCACTTCTTTTCACCAGTAATCAAATCTTTTTTCTGCTTATCTTCTTCTTTATCTAATTCCTTAGACTTTGCATCAAACCATTGGTCAAGTAATTTACATCGTGTCATTCAATTTTCCCCCTAATTTATTAAATTAATGCGATATCTTTCTCCTTCCTGACCTATCTCACGATGGTCAATTTCCACATGAGCATTGAATAATTCTCCTAGTTTGTTTTTTAAATCAGTTTCCCCATATTTAAAAAGTAATGCAAGAAAAGGTTGCCAAGCATTGTTTGCTATTTCGGATATACCACTTATGCTGAACTCTTTTGGGTTTTTTGTTACAAAGGCACTACCACTTCTACTTCTTTTATATTGACTATCAATATATTTTGAAGCAAATGTAGAAATATCAGTAGATAAATCCTCTTTGGGTTCAGTTTCTCTTAATTCTGATTGACCTTGAAGTATAGTTGGTAAATTGTTTTCTGACCGACCTCGCGTTATAGCACGACGAGCAGCATTTCTTCTTCTATAATCAAACGGGGCTTTAATAATATCTTTCCAACTCATTGTAATCTCTCCTGCTTATTTCTCATTTTTTGCAAATTCATAATGGAAGTTCCCATATCAACAATAGCGTTTCGCAGTTGGAATAATTCTACTGAATCAAAAGCATTACTAGTTTTAGAGTCAAAATCTTTAAATGCATTCATGGCAGTAATGTTTATTTGTTTCATTTTTTTGATAAAGGAATCAATATCTTCAAAACCTTCTTTTAATATATTTTCCCAACTCATTGTAATCTCTCCTGCATTTCTTTCTTAATGTCAAGCCAAATCTCAGGATTGTTCTGTGCAAGAACTTCTTGAACAATTTGCATCTGTGCGAAAATAACTGTATCTTGTCTTTTATGGACCAATTTGCCTTTAAACTCCATAAGATACTTTAATGATTCACGAATCTCTCTAGCGAGTTTTGTGAGGCTATCAATTATCTTTGGGTCTAAATCATCCATAGCGAATACTTCATCTAATTTCATATCTAATCGCTGAACATTCGCTGATAACAAATCAACTTCATTTACCTCCTTTTTCGCTATCAAGGAGGCCGCAGATTTCTGCACCAATGGCGACAAGTGGTGCTTCATGTGCCGTTGCACCTGTTCTTTCGATACGTTTAGAGCCTCAGAAACTGCTTCACTTGTGATATTACCTTCCGAAAGCGCAATCTCATAATGTTTCCTCATCGGGTCTGTGCATAGCACACAACGAGGATTAGAAGCCATTTCATAGTTCCCCATGTGATTTCTTTGATGTTGGGCGGCAGTTCCACTTCTCCAATCATTCTGCAAATCTAGGGCATCACAACTTGCTTGCCCTGTTTCCAACAAGGATTCAAGTTCTTCCCTATTTTCATGTTGGCAAAATCCACAACGCTTACGAGTTACCATTTCAATCAATCCTTTGTCATTTCATATACATTTACGAGGTCTTGTTTTTGCTTTGCTGATAAACTTTTATATTTTTCTTCGGAAATATCAAACCTTCTCATAAGTATTTTGTCGAAGTCTTTTTCATTAGGGTCATATGACCTTGCATCAAAGGGTCTTTTTGCTCTTTTAAAGGTTTTCTTAGTAGTAGGAGATAATCTTTGTGAAACGGTCATTGGGAATTTATCATGTTGTGGGCCAAATTCAGCACCTATTATCTTACCCAATTTTTTTAATTTTTCTTTTGCTTCTTTTAAGCCCCTTTCTACTCTTTCTTTCATTTCTTCAGGGTATCTTGCATATATTTCACCTTGCATGAATTTTTCGGCTTCTTCTATTTCTTCCTGTTCCTTAATCATCGCTTGGCGGATTTTTGAAATTCCCCTACCAATGAAACCTTTTACACTAGGATGAACTTCTTCACCTTTTAGAATATCTTTCCACATGGCCATCACTTTCAAAATAAATCCATTTCTAATATATTTTCAAGTGCTTCTTTCACTTCTTTTATTTGGTCAAGTTTAACTGTAAATTCTGTATTAGGTTTGAAAGTTCTAAGTTTTTTCATTTCCTTTAATACTCTTTCATCTATCGCATTTGCAATTCTTTCCACATCTTTTTTTAAATCCATGATTTCAGAAACGTATGTTTCTTTGTCTTGCTTTAGAATATTTTCCCACATATACATCACGCCCTCATGATTTCTTGCCATGACTTACTTATTACCTTTTTGTCTGGACTCTTTGTATCTTTGCCATATACTTCTTTTCGAGTCTTTCTGTAATCAAAACCTGATTTTGCCCATGCTCGGTTCTTTTCTCCAGCAGGTGCGTTTTTCTTATTCTTTCGCTTAAGTGCTTCACCAACTAAATAATTAATTGGTATTGTTGCTTTAATCTTAAAAGCAGTAATTTTTCCCGCAACATCTTCTAAATTAGCAAGTCTTTGTATAATTCTTGCACCGCTTGGTTTTACATCAAACTGTGTTGCTTTAAATTCAGAAGCAACAGAAGAAGTTTTTAATTCTCCACTTGTTTTCCAATAGCCTTCTGTTTTTACAACATTGTCAAAGAACTTTTCAATTGGGTAAATACTATCAAGTTTCATAGCATTTGCTCTAGTAATATCATCAATAATAGGTTGAACTGTAATATCTTTGAATGAATCAATGGCATTATCTAGAATTTTCAACAAACCAAAGGGTTTGCTGTAATCTCCTTCTGTTTCTGAAAACAATGCAAGATGCGGAGGATTTTTTCCTGTAAGCCAATCTCCATCAACGGGCTTAAGTTTGCCTTTTAAGTTTTCATCCTTAAATTCTTTCCTATTGACATAATTTTGAGTCATGTAATGTCCATAAACAGTTCTCTTTGTCCTGAACTTGCCTCTTTTATCATAGGCTCTATCTGTAAATGAAATAAATGCTGGGTCTAATCCACCCTTACCTTTGCTATTTTTCATTTCTGAAATATGCTTACGCATATCTTTTACTTTCTGAATAGCGGGTTTAGTAATAATATCTGAATTTAAAATCTCACGTATTTCTTTGATTGGTAATCTTGCACCATTTCTTTGAGAACCATCTCTTGCTTCATCAACGTGTTGAACTAAAAAGTCAAGTAAAGTTCCTTCCTTAACTTTAAGAGCATCATTCTTGATACTATCACAATGCTTTTCCCAATCATTGTAATCTTTTTGAAAATCAGAACCTTCAAAGGTTTGCGTAATAGACTGTTTATTATATTTACTCGTCTTCTTCCTTACGTTTTTTGCCACCCTTTCCACCTCCGTATTTTATATTGAATAGTTCTGGATTTACTCCATGACCACCGAATGATACTCCACCTGCTTCTTTTTCAAAGGTATCTGAACCAACGGCCTCTTCTACTTCTTCTACTGCATCCTTTAGGTTAAAAACATTTGCTACAACTGCACCATTTACATTAACGTGCTTTTTGCCTTTTTTACCCATTGTTACTTTAATGTAGCCATTTGGGTAATCAAGTCTGTAAACGATTGGTCTTGTAAGTTTATTTTCGGGGATTCTTAACATAGCGGTGCTAGGATAAGATGGTTTTCCTCCCAACTTTTCTTGAAAATATTCGATGAACTCTAAAGCGTTCATTGTTTTTTTCAAGACCTCAAACCAATTCATAGAATCACCTGTTCAAAGAACATCGTCTAAATAAAAATAAGTGGCTTGTCCTTCTTCAAGATAAAATTTACCTGTTTTTCCGACGACCATGCGTGGCCTATCATCTCCATCTATTCCTAACTTGTCAGCCAAATCTATCAAAAACTTATAACCATTCGCTCCTTCAGTAAGCATTTGAAAATTCGTTTTTTCTAAGTATTCTGCCGCATCGTTATATGATTCCCTAACGGTTGCTTCTGTATCATCATTATACATAGTATCTAATACAATTGCTGCTAAAACTTCAATAACAGGATAATTCTTTTTACCAATTTTCATGTTCTCGCTTTTTAGTTTTTCATTGAATTTCTTAAGACCAAAGTAGTTTGCAGACTCAATAGTTTTTCTTACTCTAGCAATACCTTGCTTTCGCTTAAGTGCTTCTTTGAATTCAATATCTAATTTTTTGTGTCTTTCTTCACCTTTATCGAAATAAAACTTAGCCTCATCGAAAAGCCCTTTAACTCGCTTTTTCATTTCATCAAATATTGCAAAGTCATTAAAGTTTTTTTCAAAAACATTTGTGGATTGCTTCAAATCAGCAGTTAATTCAAAGGGATTTACAAATCCAGCCTTTTTAGCATCTTCTTCTCTTTTATCTCTTCTATCACGTTCTTCTTTAGTTCCAATAAGTGCTTCAACATCCCCGCTAATTCGCATACCACCAAATTCATCTTTTTCACGGTCTTTTTCAGCAGTTTGTCTGCGACGACCTTTGCCCTTTTTCGGCTTAGGCACGTTATCTCTTTTCAATATGTCCTTATACATTCTTTTCACCCATTAGGTATCTTTCTATTTCATCTAATGCAATTTTGATATATCTCGGTGCATCTTTTAGATTTTGTTGTAAAATAGAGAGGCTTTGTGCGCTTGACGCTTCTTTTTGATTTTTAAGTAGTTTTGACCAATTACTCAATTAAATCGCCCCTCATATTCTACTTCCACTTTTGTAATCTTTGGATTGTTAAAATCCGAGAAATCCATATCAACTGTAACATCGCTAGGATTACCCTTTCCATCATCTTTGAAATCGCCAGTAAAGGTAAATGTTTTGGTTTTTTCTTCCCATTCATCACCATCTCCCATTCTGACATATTCTATTTCTAATTCTAATTTATTGGATGAAGAACTCAATGCACCAAACCCAGCAGAATAAACTTCAATAGAACCTGTCCATTCTAATGTGGCTCTTTCATCGGTAATATCAATATTTTTAGGCGAGCGAACATAAATTCCAAAATCGCCGTCATTAGTTTTACTTACGAAATCTTCCTCGTAACTTGCGCCTTTTCTAATTTGTTTTTTAACAATTCCTTTCCACATAATATCACCTATTGATTGTGCAATAATGTATTTAATCTAACTAATGAATCTAATGCCTCACTTGTAAAGTAAAGAAAAGCCTTTATCATATCCTCAAAGTCCTCTAGTTCCAACTTATCTTCTGAATACCTATAAATGTTTTCCACCAAATCGGGTATAATGTCTTTATGTAAAGTTGTTAAGTTCTGTAATAATTCTAACGTATCAGTTGAAGTCAAGTATAATATAGGAACTTCTGACATTTTCAATCCTTCTTTTCTTTTCTTTTCCTATCTCTTTCTTTTGCGGCCTCTACGCCTTTTAGATAGGCTTCTTTTATTTTTTCAGGAGGCATATCAGTATGCTTAATTCTAGCATTCATTTGTGCTTCTAATAAAGCCATATCCTGTGCTAAAGTTCTAGGTTTTTTTCTTTTTTCTTTTCTTTCACGTTCTTTAAGCCTTAATTTAGCCTCATCAAGTTCTTCTTGAGTCATGCCTCCAGAACCTCTTCCTAAGTGAGTTTTTATTTTAAGTATATCTTCCCACATATTAATCATCTTCCCTAAGTTCTTCAATAAGTTCCTTAATATCATCTTCATCCATATATGGATGTTGGTCAATAACCTCTTTATTCTTTAATACTCCAACTTCCCATTCTTTGTAGTCTTGGCCATCACCTAACATCTTTTGGGGAGTGCTGTTATGATAAGCCCCTCCAACAATAGACAAAGTTATTTCATCATTTACTTCATATTCTGCTCTATGCATTCCCATAGAAAATATTTCTTCAAAATACAAATCTTTAATGTTAAATTCTTCCGCTTTCTTAACATCTTTAACGTAAATGTTCGGTAAAGTAGGATTCTTCATTTGATTTTTTCTTGTATGTGGGCTTTTAGGGTCTGTTAAGCGATTACCGCTTGCATCATCCTCACAATGCATACAAAAACCAATACCATCAGTTCCATTAGCAATTCTCAAACAACCTTCATTTTCGCACTTTGGTTTAAATTTACCCATTTTATAATCTACACCTGCTACTTTAGGGTAGCCGACTTTTTCAATTTTTAAGATATTTTTCCAATCCATCTTTTCCAACTCTCCACTATCTAATTTTCTGTTTCTCTCTCTAATTGCATCTATTGAATTTTGTAATTGTGTTACTTGTTTTGTGTTTCCTGCTCTTTCTGCCGCAGATAATCTATTTTCTAACTGTCTTATTTGTCTTTGGGAAGTTTTTCTTTTCTTTCTATTTCTAGCAGCAAGTAGTTTATTTTTTTCTTCTCTCGCTTTCTTTTCTCTTTCTTCCCGTTCTTTCTTTTCTTTATTCATTATATTAACAACTGGCTTTACAATATTTTGCTTAATCCAAAGGTCATTTAGCATTAATTTTTGAGATAAATACAAATCGTGCTTATTTCTTCCAAATGCTTCTGAAAGCATCTTTTTAGTTCTTTCAGCAACAACATCAGGATAATCTACATCAACCTTAGCATTTACAAACTTTGCAAATCCATCAAGCGTATCTAATTTGTTATCCTCCTTTTGGCGATTCCAACGCTGAATATCTTCGACTTTTCTTTGTCTATCGGGCATTCTAACAGATTTACCCTTATACTTTTTTCTTTGGGCTTCTGCAATTTTTGGAGTAACACCAATATAATGAGCAACTGCTTCATCAGGAACGGTAATTCTACCAATTTTTTCTCCATAATGTTGCTTAACCCATTTACTCGGTAAAGTAGTAACGGTATATCCTTCTTCTCTTAATCTACGCTTAAGTCCTGAAATATCATCAATTGGTCTATCGGTAATAAATCTAAATCTATCTTGAACGAACTTTTTAGAACCTTTTGGAGCAAAACGAATACTTTCATCATCCATTCTCATATCGGGGTCAGGTGTTGAGGGTGGTTCAATATGAATTACTCTTGCAGGATTATCTTTATCCCAATCTTCTACAATTCGTTCTAGTAATTCAGGATTATACTCGAAATACCTATCTGGTTCAGGAACTGGAATAGATGGCCTTTTAAGAATACTTTCCCAACTCATCAGAATCATCTCCGTTTTTAATCACTTTTCTGGGGCTATTTTGCCCCGTTTATTTGATTCTATTTCTTTTTCTACGGCCCTAATTGCTTGTCGGACTAAATCCTTGACTTTCTCGGATGTATAAAATGGCATAAGTTCATCGGCATATTCAACTGATTCAACATATTCAACTAAATCTTTTAACTTTTCAACAGTAGTATTAAGTCGCTCATCTCTTTCTTTGCGTTTTTGCTGTATATCTCTACTTTGCTTTTTAATTGTATTTTTCCACATAATATCACCTAATCTCTTCCACCATATTCTGCATTCTTCATTAACCATTTCATTCTTAATTTGAGTCTTTCAATAACTTTCTCGGCAGATTTTCCATAACCATGCTTCTTAATGATTTCTTCAACTGTTCTATGAATGGGGTTATTATCATCAACAAGACCACCTTCTCTCATATTTTTTTCATCATCAAGTTTTTTAATCTCATTCTTCCACATAATATCACTTTTTGTTTATAATGAATTAAATTTCTCAAAATTTGGGCTGGAATTTTTTCGGCACTTGCGTTTTTTTATTTTTTATTTTTTATGTATAACCAGAATAAAAATTATTTATTTATTTATTATTTTCTTTTAAA
>Ga0209645_1000782_pt1 | contig 16237 bp, 22 predicted proteins | sample ETNvirenome_6_30_FD_184070 | JGI IMG/M metagenome (GOLD analysis project Ga0209645, IMG submission 184070) | Marine viral communities from the Pacific Ocean - ETNP_6_30 (SPAdes) (version 2) | ecosystem: Environmental > Aquatic > Marine > Oceanic | place: Pacific Ocean | collected 2013-06-19
GTGGAGCAACCGTTGTTTGTGGAGCAACCGTTGTTTGTGGAGCAACCGTTGTTTGTGGAGAAGGTGGAACATACTGACCGGGAATAATACCAAACCCTGCTAATTGATTTCTCATAGCCGCCGCAATACGAGAGGCAGAAGCACTGTATAAATTGTTTGGATCTATTGCTCTTTTTTCTTGGTCTATAAGACCGCCTTTACCTTCACCCGCTGTTAAAATACCAGAATCACTGGCAGGAAGCATTCCTATCGTTGAAATAAGGCGATCTTCAAATTGTTGGAACTGAGGGCTTGCAATAAACTCAGCTTCTGTTAAAGGTTTTTCGCCTGTAGTAGTAGCTTTTTTATAGGCATCTGCATACAATTCATTAAGACGACTTAATTGTCCTGAAGGACTGAGCGTAGGGTCTATGTCAAATATACCTCCTCCTGTCTGCATTTTGCGTACTGGAAGAAGGGACGCTAACCCACCTCCTCTGCCATAAGCCCTTCCGGGACGGACAATCGGGTCATACGGTCTTCTTGTTGTAGGAAAGTCTTGGAAATTAACTCTAAGAGCCGCAATTTGTTCTGGTGTCGGGTCGCCGTAAATGTTTTCCGGATTATCCCCATAACCGCCACCACCCATAAGAGCAGCACCAGCTAAAGTTGCCCCTGCTGCAGGAAGAGCAGCTCTAAGTGCGCCCATTTTTGTAGGGATTAAATTTCCAAATTTATCTAATCTAAGACCTTGCCCTCCCGTTGTATAAGGGGTGGCATATGCTTTTATTTTGTCAACAAGACCAACTTCTGGTTTAGGTATTACTTTTAAAAAATCTGCTGACGTTAATATTTCTGGATTTGCTTTTGTTGCTGCTTGTTTAATTGATTCTTGTATAAAATCGCTTTGTGTTGCTGCTGCTTTTGTTGCCGCTTCTGCTGCTGCCGCTTCTGCTGCTGCTCTTTCTGCTGCTGCCGCTTTTGCAGCCCCTATTTCTCCTAACTCGGCAACTCTTACATCTGGTTGAAAAGGAAGTCTGTCTGCAGATAAAGCCCCACTACCAAATCCTGCGTCTAATCCAGCCGTTAACCCTGATATTGCGCCAGAGGTCAATGCTTGTTTTAAATTCCCACCTGTTGCAAGTGTTCCGGCTGCACCCCCTGCTCCAGCAGCTAACCCTGTCAACGGTGCGCTTAATTGAGCAGCAGTGGTTGCAGTGGTTAATCCACTAGCAGCAAGCGCCGCTGGCCCAAAATATGCCAAGGCAACAGGAAGAGCAATTTTTGCTATTTTTTTCAGGCTCTTAAACATTTTTTTAAAGAAAAACTCAGGTAACCCTGTTTCGGGGTTAATGGAATTTAGTTCGTTACCAACAATATAACGCTCTGGCTCATAGCCCATTTCACTTATTTGAGCAAAAAGCATGTCCTTAAGTTGTGGATTGGCGTTTAAAACGTCCATTGGTATAACAGTATCGCCTTCAGATGCGTGGACCACGTATATATCGCCTTCACGCCCCATTGCGGCAAGTTTATCCGTCATCTCCGTCATTGAAGCAATACCGCCTTCAGGAACCATAGGCGTTTCTTCTGCATCAACAAATGATGCAATACCGCCTTCAGGCATAGCAACCTCTTCGGTTTGTTCCATCATCATTTCGGGAGGAGGCATAGGAGTGGTGTCTCCTTGCATTTGTTCCATCATCATCATTTCTTCATTAGGCATACCAATATTCCATTTATTATTGAAAAGCACGTTGCTACGTGTGGCGTGGAACTGGGTGTCCTACGAAACCTTAACATTTTAACAAAAACTATCTCTATCGTCTACCGTCTGTACGCACTTCAACCCGTGGCGACCCTAATCTCCATTGATTTTCTGTATCTGAATTAGATACTTTAATCGCAAAACTACGCCCACGCAAGCGAACATCAGCTTCCTGCGTAAACTGTTCAACCACCGTACTCGACCCGGCAGCACTTTGCGTCACCGTGCTGTCATCTGATTGCAGGTAAGTACCGCCGGGATTGTTGCGTGTTTTAAGTGTAAAAGTTACAGCAGGGCTGTTGGAAGTTGACCCATCAAACGTCACATCTGGTATAAGTTTAGAAACAAAAACAAATCTGTCTCCATCTCCAATATCTATCTGAGAACTTTCGACAAACGCTTCAACAGCAGAATCTGGCGTTGTAGACCCGTCATCTAACCCAAACTCTTGGTAATAAAGATAATTACTATCTGCTGCTATTGGGTATTCTGTAATGCCACGGTCTACCCACGCAGTTCGAGATAAATTACCATACGACCAGACTTGTTCTTCGTAATTATATATAACGTATCTGTCTATTTCAGAGCTGTCAGAAGAGCAATAAAACCACCAAATCTCCCCATATGAGCTGTTTAACGCAGAAAACACCTTGAGACTTTGCCCAAGGTTAAAATCGTTAAATACGTATGATTTTACCGTGCAAGGCAATTTTTGAACCCCTCCACTGTATACATAAAACTCTTCTTTACCCATCCAAAATACAGTGTCATCAACCGCTTTTGCTGCCATTGGAGACATAATTGTCGTGTTACCTGATATTTGGCGAATACCGAAAGTAAAAGGAGGGCCTAGAAACTGCATCGTGTGTAAAGAAACATCAGTAAAGACAATAATCTGTTGTTTGGTTTCTACAGCGCAAATAATCTCAGAACCACTACCTACTCTAAGACTTCCTGCTGTATTCGTGCTTGTTGTTGTCCAAGTTGTTAAACTTTCTTGGTCACTAAACCTTATAAGCAAAGGGTCTTGTGTCCCAATTGCAGTTTCTGGGTCGCAACCAAAAGCAATAACATGCCTGTCAACGTCTGAAACAAGTATTTGTTTGGCAATTGTAGGTGTTTTTGCATCTGAACTTTCATCTGACAAAGCTACGGCACGAACAAAACTAGAAGAGCTATCGCTTCTATCCCAGTAGTATATGCCACCATCACGCACGTTCATTAACAAGTCTTCACCAAAGTTGTCATGCGACCAAAGACGAAGTGTCGCTCCTGCTGCAATTAAACTAGAGCTTGACCCCCATGTGCCACGACCCCACGTTCCTGCACCCCAACCAGAACCGCCAACAGACGTATCTAATCCTATGTTAATTTGGTATTTACCGACAGTAGAGCCACCACCGTTACCCGTATCACTCGAATTAGCGGTTGCAGTTGCTGTAAATTTGTAACTGTTTGCGTTAACAATTTCTGTAATTTCGTATTCTTGATTTAACACAGAAGCAGTAATGTTACCTCCAAGAGTAGCTGCTCCTGTAAAAGTAACAAAATCACCTTGAATTGCACCGTGGTCCGTGTCTGATGCTGTAATAACAGCAGAGCCATTAGAGGCTGAAAACGTAACGTCACCTGCACTTGTTGTTAAACGAAGAGGGGTCACATCATAATACGCTCCACCTTCTTCAATATAGTATTTTAGGTGTGTTCCAACACCTGAGAATTGTGTGCCGTCTAACACGACCCAAGGATGTAACGCTCTGCATGTTCCTTGAAACGTGTTGCCTGATATTTTATACCAACCGCCTATTTTTTCAGGAACACCGTAACGAAACCTAATTTTATCACAGTCAAACCACCCACCTTCGTTTGTATAAGACGTTGTTTCTCGGTTTATTCCGGGTCTAAATTGAAGTTTTGTCATCGGCATTAGTACACCCTCCCTGTAATATAAGGTGGTTGTGAATAGGCTTGTGCCTGAATAGAAACAAACCCAATTATACCTACAATTAAAGCAAAAGCACACGTAATTAAAACAGCAAATCCAATATCCCTCCACATTTGCCTACGCTTTTCTTCCCTTACATACAGTTCTTTTAATCTGGCTCTTTCTTTTGCAATAAAGCTCTGGAGCATCTCCCAATCACCCTTTTTGCCATACAACTGAAATGTTTCTCTAAGCTGATCTCTCATTTCATCTTGTTGTTTTTTGTGCATAAATTCATCTATAGCACTGTTTTCTACACCAGATAATTTACTAAAAAATGATGATTTTTTGGCTTCAGCTTTAGCTTGTAGAGCTGCTTCTCCTTTTGCGTATTTAGAAATAGCTGTGCCAAGTTGCGACAAATCTTTACCTACTTTGACGGCACTCATTAACGCCCCGTGAGCAGACTTAATCGCAGCTAATGCAACACCAATCTCAATCACTTAATTAATCCTTTACCCAACTAGTCGTATCTTCGTCCCAAGAGTATCCATTAATTGCAGAAGCATCTTCAGGTAAAGAAACAGGGGCTTCCCAATCACAAGTTGTTTCGTTTAATGTCCAAGAGTTAAAAGGTTTAGGGGGAATAAAAGCATTACGGCTGGAGTCATACGTAAAACCTATACCTGCAAATCTTTTACGAAATTTATTATTATAAGAGGTCTGCACCCACGTACCGCCAAACAATTTCTGACAATGTGCTATACCAATGCTTTCTGTTTCCGTTCCATCTGCCATAGCTGTGTCTACGTTATCAACAACGATAACCCTTAACACAACATTATTTGAATTTATTTCTGCAAAATGTGCCACTTCAATCTCCTAAAAAGTCCACGATACATAACTGTATCTCGTTCCCTGCGTTACTGGTGTTACTTTGTGTGGGTACATAAAGTTACTCGGAAAAATCATTATAGAACCTTGGGGTAATTCTATTTTTTCTGTCTCCCACATAATAAAGTCTCCACCTTTATAATCTTCATTCAAAGCTCCCACTATCGACAATACTGGAATGCCTTTTCTTTTTCCATCAAACACAGTATGTATATGGTCACAATGTTCTTTCATTTTTGTGCCGACTACATACTTGTTAAACCTTGCCTGAGTGTAACCGTTCCACCCATTAAACCAATTTTCAAAACCTTTAAAATCAACTGTTATATATTTATCAATAGCGTTCCATATTTTTTTATTTAGTTGCAAAGAGCATTTATCTTTGGCGTTGTAAGAAACGGCAAGTTCATTGTCAAAAGAAACATATTTATCTTTTATTGGAAAATAAAAAGAATGAGTTTCCCAATCATTATTTTGCAATTCTACTACAACACTTTCGCAAAAATCCTTATCTAAAAAATTGTCATAAACCTTTACATAATCCTTTATGTTTTCGTTAATCAAAGTTTTAATCCTGTTAGTTTACTTGAATCTCCAAGTATGCCTTGAGGAAATGTATTACAGGATATACTAACTCTTTCTTCTGTTTCTGTTGCAGGAACCATATGTGTTAAAGAAGAAGGAAACACCGCAAACTGATTACACTTTACATTAAAAAACCAACTATCAGAATTATGCACATTAAAATCTTTTGGTTCTAATTTAATTTGATCGTATTTATCTTTAAAAAACATAATTTTATCTAGTTTATCATCAGCTTTAACATAAAAAACTCCAGACAAATAACTATTGCTATGACTGTGCCTATGGTGAAACTCACCTTTTTTTGTGAAGTTTGCCCAACTTTGAGTAATATTTATAGACGCATTTTCTTTTATTCTTAATACGTTTTCAGCGTAATTATTGAAACAATCATTAATAAATGTCTTTAAATTTTCTAATGTTTTATCCTCTAACAAAGAATCATTAACACTTGTTGAATTGCCTTCGTTTGGTTTTTGTTTTTGATTCATAATAAATGCCATTTCTTTTTTAGTCAGATCTCTTCCTAAATCAAAAAAACAAACCGTACTGGGGAAAAGAGTATGAACAATCATTAATTCATAGCCTTTCGAATACGCTCATCTTCTTCTTCCAATTCCTTAACTTGTTCGGGTAGCCATTGTGTATCTATTTTGTCTTCAAAGTCTTTAGATAATTCCATAACCTCAAACACTTCTTCTATGGTTGGGCAAGGTCTTGGGTCTTCCCATCGTGTAAATACATTGTTAGAAATTTCCCATTTGGCTTTTGGTCGTAGTAATTCCATTGCAACATCTATTCCATACAATCTGTAAATTTTATCAGCCATATATTACTCCTGTTTAATAACTACAATTCCAGAGCCACCTGCTCCACCTGTTGCATAAGGAGCAGGTTCAACAGCACCGCCACCGCCACCGCCACCTCCTGTGTTTACCGTTCCTGCACCTGCTGTAGTATCGTTAGCTGTGGCATCACCACCACCGCCAGAACCGCCAGAACCTGCTGCGGACGATACTGAACCATATGTTGCTCCACCGCCACCGCCTCCACGGGTAACAGAAGAACCTGTAATAGAAGAAGCTGTTCCTGCACCACCATCACCACCGCTATTACTAGCACCATCTCCTCCAACAGCTCCTGAACCACCGCCTCCACCCGCAGGAAGGTTTCCTGAGTTATTACTGTCTCCACCTGCATTTCCTTGAGAAGGACTTGTTGAGGGTGTGTTACCATTACCGCCACTATTTCCTCTTGAACCACCGCCTCCAGAACCGCCATTGCCGCCTGAGTCTCCGCTAACCGAGCCATGCGCTCCATATCCACCACCTGCGGAGGTTATAGAAACAGGGCTACCTATAGATGAGTTTGAACCTGCTGTACCATTATGGCCGTGACCACCACCGCCAGAAGTTCCGGGGCCACCTGCTCCACCTGCTCCAACTGTTATTGCTATATTATTACCTGCGGTCACAGATTGTCCTGTGCCTACTCGGTAGCCTCCTGCTCCACCACCACCTGCTATAGTGCCACCACCGCCACCGCCTCCTGCGACAACAAGGTAAGCAATAGAAGAAACGCCTTCTGGAACTTTATATACCCCTGCTCCCGTAAAACTAGAAATTGGATTAGCATTGGTGTCTTCGTATTTTATAATAATAACTCCAGAACCACCGCTATTACCTAAACCGCCAGATGATAAACCACCGCCACCACCGCCACCACCACCTGTGTTGGCTGTTCCTGCTGAAGCTGTAGCATCATTTCCTGTTCCTGCTCCACCACCACCTGCTCCACCAGAAGAAGCAGGAGCATTGTATCCACCGCCACCACCGCCACCTGCGTATGTGACAGATGAACCTGTAATCGAAGAAGCTGTCCCTGCACCACCATTGCCTCCCGGACCGTTGTTAGAGCTACTACCAACAGAGCCAACCGCACCTGCACCGCCTCCACCGCCCGCTCCTCCTAAGTTGGAAGCAGTAACTCCACCTGCACCGCCATCACTACCCTGAGAAGGACTAACCGAAGGAGTATTCCCACTACCACCAGAAGCCGCAGGAGCGCCTGTTCTTAAGGAACCACCACCACCAGAGCCACCATCTCCTCCGTCACCTGCATTAGGACCACCTCTACCAAGCCCACCGCCTGTAGAAGTTAAAGAAACAGGACTACTTATAGATGAATCAGAACCTTTTAAACCAGACGCTCCACCGGCAGGACCTTGTGCTGCTCCTCCTGCCCCTATTGTAAGCGTGTACGTTGTTCCCGCACTAACTGATTTGCCTGTACCAACACGAAACCCTCCGGCACCGCCACCGCCTCCACGATTAGAACCGCCTCCACCTCCACCTGCCACAATAAGATATTCTATTTCGGTAACGCCTGTCGGTGCTGTCCAAGACCCAGTTTCATTAAAAGATAGTATTTGTACAGTTGTTGTTCCAGATAAAAGATTTAATCCGTAGTTGCGAGAAGCCGCTGAACCAAAAGTAGAAAGGATAGGAGCCATAGTTTAATCATCCAAATTGTGTTTGTGCTGCTAATGCCGTAAAAGCAGCGTCACCTGTTTTAATTACTGTTATAGCATACGAGTCTATACCACTTGCATTACCTGCACTAAAGGCAGAACCCCCTTGATATTTAGGTGTTACACTACTTCCATCTACTGTAAATGCGTTCATGTAATACGCTGAACTTCCTTGTGTGGATAAAAAAGCAATCGTTAAAGAATCACCTGTTGCCATTATAGAGTTAAGTGTTGTTGACCCGTCACCCCTTACGTTAATGGTAAAGTTACCAGAGGCATTAGTTGTGTAGTAAAGAACACTTTGTGTCACAACATCAAAGTTAATTGTGCCTGTAGAGGCTGTGGCTGATATTGTTACTTTCTCTCTTACATTACCACCAAAAAACGTATCGCCTGTTACATGAAGTGCCGCTAATGGTGTTGCTGTTTTAATACCAACTCTGTCTACAGAAGCATCACATAAAATAAGGTTAGCATCACTATCACCTTCAATTCTAAAATCTTTATTAGCACCAGACTCGTTAAAAACAAATGCACCACCATCAAAACTGACATCATCTGTAGCCGATAAGGTTGTAAAGGCACCTGTGCTTGCAGAAGCCGCACCTACCGTTGTGCCGTCTATCGCTCCTGCTGCTATGTCAACTTTAGATATGTCAACCTCCCCTGTACCATCAGGGGTAATTGCTATATTCCCGTTCACTCCATCAGTAATTGTAATAACACCAGAGTTTGTACCACTATTGGTTGATATGGTTATATCACCTGTTCCGTTTGATGTAACCGTAGCGGCTGCTCCACTGTCCCCTACAACAACTGTGTCAGCCACAAGGTTTACATTTCCTGTTCCGTTTGGAGTAACAGTAATATCTTGATTAGCTGCATCTGTTATTGTGATTGTGCCGCTGTCCGTTCCCCCATTTGTTGAAAGAACCAAATCTCCTGTGCCATTGGAAGTAACTGTTGCTGCAGCCCCAGAGTCTCCAACAACTACTGTATCAGCTACAAGTTTAACATCCCCTGTACCATTCGGTGTTAGAGTAATATCATTGTTCGCAGCGTCTGCAATAACAATCGTACCTGAGTTTGTGCCACTATTCGTACTAAGTGTTAAATCACCTGTACCTTGTGTTGTCAGCGTAACATCAGCATCATCATCGCCAATCATTATAGTATCAGCACCAAGATTTACGTCACCTGTTCCAGCAGGAATAATATTGACGTTACCGTTGGTGTCTGTTGAACTAATTGTGTTGCCATCCAAAAGAATATTATCAATTTGATAAGAGCCTGTAACAGCAAGATTAGCTGCGACTTCTACAACAACTGCACCACTACCTGCTCCATCAGAACGGACAAGTTTGGTCTTTCCGTTTGGTATCTCTATATCATTTGAGGCGTTATATGTTCCTTGAAAAAGAAGGATTGATCGTGAGCCTGATAACCCGTTTTCAATCCAAAAGTATCTTTCTGCATCATTGGGAGTTATTTGGTAATAAACCGTGCCACCTAAATCACCGCCATCAACAATCTTAATAATTCTATTTCGACCATTAGAAACAGACCCATCTGTAATCGGAAGAGTATTTGGTGAACCTGTAGATCCCGTAGCTGCCGCTGTAATAGAAATAAATCCATCAAGGGCTTGGTCAATCAAGTCCATATTGGTATTTGTCATAGTTCCCCAAGTACCTGACCGGTCACCTGTGGCTGGTTTTTCTATCCCAGTATTTGTTGTATATGTACTTGCCATATCTTAATTCCTTATGCGTTTATATCTGACCAACTTGGTGTTTGGCTTGGAGATACAGCACCCCAACTAGGAGACTGACTCGGAGATACCCCCGACCAACTTGGTGTTTGATCTGGAATAATTTCTCCCCAAACAATAACTGAACTAATTTCACCTGTACCTACTACTCCTGTTACACTTACCGATACAGGTAAAGAAACAACGACATCTCCAACTGCTCCTGTACCTGCTTCTCCCGTCACGGAAACAAAAGCATCTCCTGTTACCGTAACACTTCCTAACCCTGTAGTTCCTACTACAGTTGTAACATCAACAGGGTCGGGCGTACCCCAAGCACCTTCGCCCCATGTACCTCTTCCCCAACCAGTTATTTCTGCCACTATGCAATCCTTATAATCGCATTACTCGCATCAGCAGTTGGAAAAACAATCGTAAAATCACCACTCGAAGCTGTTTTATCTGCTCCAAAATCTAAAACACACACCGCTTTATCCGATTGTGTGTCGTTGTATATTAACGCTCCTCTTGCAGTAATAGACACATTAGAAAAAGTTAAATCACTAAAATCACATATGGCGGTTGTTCCTGACGTTGTTGGCGTAACACTTGTAAGTGCTGCTCCCGTTGCAGAGTAGTTTGTACCACTTGCTTCGTTGGAAGAAGTGTAAGCGGTTGTACCTGCACCCAAAGAAGCACTTGATGTATACAACGCAAGTTTAAAGGTATTTCCAGAGCTTGCTGTAAAATTGTGTGTCCCCACAAGTAGCTCTTGTTTAAAACTGGTACACATTGCTTGACTTATCGCCATCTTAATCTCCTAAAATTGCTTTTGCGAGTTGTTCATGCCCTGCTTGCTTCATTCGATTATACAAGGTCACTCTATCGCTTTTAACTGCTTGTATCATGTAATATTCCACAACATTTAAAATATCCTTTTTAAAGGCATTTGCTTGTTCTTTAATTGGAGGAGGAGCGTTATCTGATACAGAAACGAGCTTATCTGCACACATTTTTGCAATTTCTTCGGGAGTGTGGCCCCTGTTTATTGTTGTTTCAACACCAACCTTAAAATCACTTGGTATTTCCGTAGTTACACTAAACATATTATTGCTTTTGCTTAATTATCATACCAGTTGTGTAATCATCTGTCACTTCTTTTGCCTCTCCAAAGTTTTTCAAGCTTAAAATTGCTTCTGTAAATCGTTGGTTATAGGTGTTTAACAAGTCAGGATCACCTTTCATAAACGTATACGCTTCAACTAAACACCCATAAAGTAAGGCATTAGGAGCATTTTCACTTAACCACGTTGTTCCACTATCGCTCCCTGCTGTTAAAGAAGCAGGACGATAATAATAATGCAATTCTGCTGTATAAGCAGCATCTGGAGTAGGGGCTAAAATAAAATTACTTACATCAAAAATAGCATAATACCGAGGAGTTCCTGTAGTTGCAGGATTTGGCGTAAAAGTCTGTATAAAGTTTACATCTTTAAATTCTAAAAATTCATGTGCAGACGAACTCAAGACACTTAACGAAAAAGGAGCCAAAAAGTCGCTTGGCATAGCTAAATATTTATTTGAAGACGTTGTTGATCCTGTTGAATTTTTACGAAATAAAGATAATTGTACGTTTTTAAGGATTCTTTCTTCAGATGCTTTAATAAAAACAGACAAATTATTAACAAAAGTAGTTTCAGAATTGTCTGTATAATCCTGTATAGCGGTTTTTAATGTTGCGAAAGTAAAGCTCATGCGATTGTCACCGTTACAAATCCAATAGAGCCTATAGCCCTAATCTGGATGGTTTCTGGGGTTTCTACGTTGGGTTTTCCTGCATAAATAGTCAAGGCTTCTTGTCTATCAGGACGAGGGTTACGTAATGCTTGGGGGTCAAATACTTTAGGAGTTGGATTAAGTTGAGGCTGTTTTGCCTCATACTCATCAAACCCAACCAAAGCTCCTGTCCATTCTCTTTTCATCCTTTTTAAAGGATAAGCAAAACCAGACCTGTCAGATATTCCTAATGCAAATTTACCTGAAGCATACTTAGGCATAACTAACTCCCATTTGTAGCAGGAACGACACTAAAGGAAGTTCGATCTGCATCTTGGCTAATAGCTCTAGCTATTTCATCATCGTATATACTTTTTAACAAAGTTATTCGATCAGGAGCTTTTTTAATTGATAAATAATACGCTAAACCAGCAGCTAACGCAGGGTAAAACCGAAACGGCATCTGAAGCGTGTCTATGTAATTATCCGCATCATCTATGCGAACAAGTCTATCAAATAAAAGAACATCTGTGTTTTTATCCGGGGTAGGCCATAATTTAATAGTAGGCGTAATTTGTTTATTTACAAATATTTGAGAAGGTCTTCCCTCTGTTGTTTTGTTAGGAATACCAAGGTAATCACCACGGCTAATTCTTTGAATGTTGTAATCTGTATTATCCCGGCGAACAACAGCAGCTAATATGTCAATCGTGCTCTGAACAGCAGAAAAACTAACTGCTGCAGATACAGTTGTCGTAGCTCCACTTGTTCCACCAGTAATTGTCTCTCCAGACGTAAAAGTCCCCGAAGGAACTGTTATAGCCAAACTTGTTGAAGTTGGTTTACTTGTAATAGAAGCCGTTGCCGCGCTCGTACCACCCGTAATTGTTTCTCCAACAGTAAAAGACCCTGAAGCTCCAACCGTCATTGTAAGGGTCCCTGCAGGGTATTCGGCTATGCCGTCAGCAAGAGTTATAGACACCTGCCCTATTGTCCATTGATTTAAGCCTCTGTTAGCCCAATCAGCAAATAACAAATTCATAGAGCGTTTGGCGGTTTTAAGGTCGTAGCCTGTCCGCATAACAAGACCACATCGTTCAAAAGCCTCTTCAATGTACTCTGTTACATCAAGCTCAAAGTCTTTAGACCCTGATAATGCCATTATTATTTTCCTTTTTCACCTATGTTGTATCTATATCTTCCACCAATTATAAGAGAAGGCACAATTTTGCTTCTGCTTCCACCAAGTCCTTGTCTTCTACGAAAACTAGCTTCTATAGACGGTCTTCTTTTTTCTACTCTTTTAGGACCAAAAGGAATAGTTAAGGAAAAACGCCCAGAAGTATCCGAATAACGGGTAGGAGAACCTGCACCTAAATTTACTGATCCGGAAAAACTACCCCCGTTTTTAAGTTTTCTAACTTTTTTAGGAACAGAAACCCCTAATTTTACTCGAGAAGAACCCATTGGTTATTTCCCTTTTTTACCCTCTGGAACGGTTACTTTAGAGGCATCTGGAGAGGTAACCCCCTCATTATACCTTTGGCGGTTTAGCTCAACGGGTTGAGGACCTTTTTCTACTTTTCCTAATGCCATTTTATTTTTTCCCTTTTTTGTTTTGTTTAGCAATTTTTCTAATAGCTTTGTCATAGTTTTCTTGGTTTTTATCCTCATCTGTTTTAGAAGGACCACCTTTATCTAACTTTTTAACCATGCCACCACCACGCATTTTCTTGGTCATACCGCCACCACGGGCTTTTTTAACCATGCCACCACCACGCATTTTCTTAACTGATTTGGCTGCGCCATTACCTAAATTAACTCTACCCATTGCCATTTTGCAGTCTCCTATAGGTTTCTTGACGTTTCTTCAGCATTTGAGAAACATCATATTGTTCAAGATAAGTTTTATAATACCCTAATTTTTTAATTTTATCAGAAGATTCTTGGAGTTTACTAAGTCTTTGAACAAAAATCATTGAATACGGTTCGTTAACAGAAGCAGAAAAAGTATTGTCATCAATAAGTTCGTTAGGGTCGTCATAAGGATGAAAACCCATAACCCAAACGTCTTTTTGAACATACACACCTTCTGAAATTGCCATGTTAATTCTTTCTAAAGATTCGTGAAATTCCTCGGCATCTTCTTCAAAATCAAAATCAATCAATACAACAACATCATAACGATCATCAAACTGAGATATTAATGTTGTTAGCGTTTGTGAGTTCTTTTCGTACAAAAAAGAAAACCCAACACGATTATCTTCCCACGCTTTTTGTGCGTAAGGACAAGCAGGTAAACCGCTAAACATGTCGTTAGGTTGTTCTAAAGCATGTTTAGACCAGTCTTTAATTTCCTGACGCACAGACTCTTCTAAAGAAGCGTCCATGTTAACTATAAAATGCCGTCAATGACGATAAATGTGTCTGTGTATACACAACATAACCGCCTCCACTAAACCGAAGACCTTCACCTCCTATATCAGGATAAGCATTAGTATTTGCACCTGCTATAGTGTTAAATTTCATTCTGTTAGAACCTGTTGCAGAACCTTCGTTTAACGAAATAGTCCCTGCAGAACCCGTGTTAACAAAATAAAAATTACGAAGTCTTAGGCTGCCCCTAAATATAGGAGCGGCTATTGCTGTACCAGAACCTGCTTCAACATTACCTGCACTTGCACCAGATGCTGCAATTTGCGTAACAGTTGCAAAATATTTAGAGCCTGTTGCGACTCCTGTATCTGCTCCTGTTATGACTTCAGTTTGAGCGGTGCCTGTTTCGTCTGTACCTGTTACAGTAAACGTGTCGCCACTATCATCTCCGGCAGAAGTAATAATAACATTACGAGGTTGGTCGAAAGTAACAGAGCCTCCGTCAGCTAACGCACCGTTAATTGTGAGATTACCTGCCTCAGACAAAGTAGCTGCCGTTGATATTCCATTATCATCAGAAGCTGCTGCCTCAATAAATGTGGATTGTACATCTGATCCCGACATACACCCTCCTTCCTATTCTTTGATTTCACCTCTTAAAACCATTGCTTTATGCTCGGAACTACCCTGCGGAGGTAGTTCCTTTTTTGAGCTTTTAACAGTAGTCTTTAAAGTTGTTTTCTTTGTTACAGTTTTTTTCGCTGTTGCCATTTACTGCTCCTATCTATCTTGAACTGCAAGTAGGTAGTCTATAGACGCTGTTTTAGTTCCACTAGCGTCACCAGAAAGTTCCATAGCTCCAACAGTTAGGTTTTCGTCATCAGGAATATTAGTTGTATGTGTAGCAACCAATTCTCTATTAACAAAAAACTCAACTATTGCACTACTTTTATTTTTTCCAGAAACTTTAAAACCTAAAGTAACAAAGGTATCATCTTCCAAATCATACGTAGACGACAAAGCTGTCGCTGTTTCTGTACCATCTTTTTCAGTAATAACTTGAAGAGTTGCTGTTCCATCATCAGATTCAAAAACAATTCTGTCGGCTGCAGCTAACATTGCTTCTGGATTTGTTGCAAAATTAACAGTCAAACCAATACAAAAATCCATTTGATCTGCGTCTGAAACTTTACACTTGGTTTCGAACCAAATGTCTCTGCCAGTTGAACCTGTTGCAACTTTAAATATTTCGTTGCCTTGAACGGAAGCACCGTCATCATCTGTTGTAGCTGTAGAAGAAAGTAAAAGAACTCCGCTTTCAACATCTGCTGCTATTGCTGCTGATGCTCCACTATCTTTAACCACTGTCCAATCGTTTGTTGAGTCTAAAGCCACTCCAGTATAGTCATCAAATGTAGAAACATAATCTGGTGTGTTAGCTATTGGTAAATTTGCGAACCATTTGCGAGGGGCATCTTTCCCTGCATACAAAATAGGGCCTGTAAAATGTACTGCCATGTCATTCTCCTTACAAGAGTTAAGCTTTAAAGTCTTTGTAAGCGTCTGCCCGGCCAGTCTTTAAAGCTATTTATCCGAGAGTTTTAGTTTACACAAAAAATAAGGGTGGCACAAGGCCACCCTTATATAAGATTAAATGTTTTTAACCTTAAGCTCCGGGAGTTCCGAATACGCATCTCCAGTCAGATACACCAAAACTGTATCTTTCTCTGGCTTTATAGCGCATATTTCCAGTGTCAAAATCACCTTCCATAGCTGTGCGAAGAGGTGTTCTTTGGAACATTTTAAACCCATTTGGGCAATCTGTTTTAATAAAGAACGCATCTGTGTCAGTTAAGAAGTGATTAACAACTGCACCTTCTGGGAGCATACCCATTGATTTAGTTGCATTGACATCATTGTCGGCAGTTCCGGGGCGTAGATTACTGTTTAATAATCTTTCGGCAACAAACTGAAGTTCTTTAGGAATAATCAGTTTAGTTCCACGAATAGCCACTTTTAAACCGCGCTCATCTGCTGCACCTGCGACATTAATAAGTAACTGCTCAAGAGAAGTTTCATTAAGGTCAGCAGCTGTTGCAAGAATGTTGCTTTGTGTGCCGTTTAAAGTTGGGTGAGAAGACGAACATAAAGCTGCACCGTCACCAATTGCAGAAGCGCCAGTTGTGAACGCATTGTTCAAAATAGCAGCAGCTTTAATCTGTTTTGTCTGAGACATAGAACGAGCAAGAGCGCGTGTATATCTACTAGCCAAACGGTCATAAAGGTTATCTTCCACGGCTTCTTCAGTAATACTGAAAGCCAGTGCAATTGTTTCGTGTGTGTAACGCGCTGTGTAAGTTTCTTGAGCATCATCAAAGTTGACACTTCCACCCTCTGATTTAACAGGGGCAGTTGCAAAACCTGACAGCATTACATCTTCTTCAAACGCACGATCAGAGCTTTCCTCTTCAAAGATTTCAGCATGTTCTTGATCGTATCTATCGTACTCTAGGCCAAATAAGGCATTAAGTCCGGGTTCTAGCTCTTTAGCTAGTTGTGAACGAGATATCGCCATAGTGTACTAGCTCCTTCCTAGATACCTGTAGAATCCGCAGTAGTCTGAGAATCAAACCTGCGAGTTCCTGCATTGAAATGAGC